>JACKZZ010004614.1_pt1 | contig 45670 bp, 69 predicted proteins | sample 8027871 | NCBI WGS metagenome assembly JACKZZ01 (sample SAMN15724774, study PRJNA655200) | protist metagenome | isolation source: fluorescence activated cell sorting (FACS) single amplified genomes of... | place: USA: West Boothbay Harbor, Gulf of Maine | collected 2000-07-19
AATGGGAAAAGAATTATTATCAAAAATAGAATTAGATCACTTAGTAGATGATTTAGGTGATGAATTAACAGCTAAATGCCATGAAATAGGTGGTGGAATTGTTTTTGTTTGTGTTATGAATGGTGCCTTTATGTTTTACAGCGATTTAGTAAAACACATAGGATATCCAATCGAAACAAGTTTTCTAAAATGTAAATCATATGATGGTTTAGAAAGAAACAAAATCACACTAGATTACATTCCATCAACTGATTTTGAAGGTAAAACAGTATTTTTAGTAGACGATATTATAGATTCGGGTAACACAATGAAATATTTATCATCTTATGTAAAGTTACAAGGTGCTGTTAGAGTTGAAACAGTAGCAGCAGTTTACAAAGAAAACGAGGTTTTTCCAGATACTTTTTATATATACAAACAACCAGAAGGAGTTAATCCTTGGTATATTGGATATGGAATGGATGATCCGAAAGGATATCAAAGAAATTTAAATACAATACACACATTATAATGGCAGAAGAAAAGAAATTAGATTTAGAATGCGTACAAGAGGGATTTGCTAATGGTGTTGCACCAGGTTTTCCTTTAAACGACAAACAAAAAGAAAAAATGATTGACCGTGCTGCTAAAGCATATGGTAAATTTTTAGATGAATTAGGGTGCGATTGGAGAAATGACCCCAACTCGGACAATACTCCAAGACGTGTAGCTAAAGCCTATGTCAATGACTTATGGGCAGGTAGATACACTGCAATGTCACCCATTACTTCCTTCCCTTCAGATGGTTACGATGGAATTGTAATCGAAAGAAACATTCCACTAACTTCAATGTGTTCCCACCACCACCAAACCATTGGTGGGGTGGTTCACGTTGGCTATGTTGTAGGACCAGAGGGTAGTGTAATTGGCTTATCTAAACTAAATAGAATTGTAGAGCACTTTGGTAGAAGAGGAGCTATACAAGAACAATTAACTTCTGCAATTCACCAAGCAGTAGATAAAATATGTGAAAATAACTTAGGTGTTATTATTACAGTAGTTGCAACCCACAATTGTGTAAGTTGTAGAGGTGTTAAACACAAAGGTGCATCAATGGTTACAACAAAAGCATCAGGTGTGTTTAGACACAATGGAAACGATGCTCGTAAAGAGTATTTCGATAGTATTAAAATTAATAACGGAGGACATCAAATTTAAAAATTATGGCATATTACATTTCAACAGTTAAAGTAAAAGACGAAAACGAAAGAGGTAGAATCACTAGCACAAACGAAGTTTACTGTGTAGAAGCAGAATCAGTTACAGAAGCAGAAGCTAAAGTAATTCGAGAATTCGAAGGTGCAGGTGTAGAATACCAAGTTAAAGCAGTAAAAGAATCAAAAATTATTAAAATTTTAGACTAATGGGAAAGCAATTAAGTTTATTTGAAGATCAAAAACTAAGCCCAAAATATTGGAATGTTCCTTTTGTAGATGAAGTACAAGAATTCAACCAAACATTTGGTAAACCAAACAATTATACACCAAACATTCCTGAAAGAAAAGAATGGATGTTTGTTTATGATTTTATCCAAGAAGAACTAGCTGAATATAAAGAAGCTTGTGAAAATGGAGATATCGTAGAAATTTTAGATGCATTGTGTGATATTACTTATGTTTCATTAGGTAATGGTACTATGTTACATGGTTTAAAAGGTAAAATTTGGAAAGCATACCAAGAGGTACAAGCATCAAATATGTCTAAAGCATGTAAAACAGAAGAAGAAGCTATTGAAACAGCTAAATCAGAAGCAGCTAGAATAGGTGAAGAAACTCATTACGAACAAGTAGGGGAATATTGGATCGTTTACAGAACACGAGACAGAAAAGTATTAAAATCAATCAATTATTTTAGACCAGATTTAACACAATTTTTTACAGATGAAGAAATCGAAAAAGCAAAATTGGGCGTATAGCGACACTAAAGTCAGAAATGATAAAGCCATTAAAATTAATGGTCATAAATTACCTGACCCAAAATTACACCAACAGGTTAGTTTTATTAAATCAGGTATCCGTATTTTAGGGTACGCTGCGTTATGGTGGAGCATTGATATTGCTGCCACTTTATTAATTTTATCAGAAATAGTAGGAATAGGAGAGGAGTTAGTTTAATGTATAAAAACTGTTATGTTGTAAAAAAACCAGACGTTTGGAATGTCTATGATGTCCATTTATGGACAGATGAAGGTTATTCTGTAGAAGAATTTCAAAATTATGGTTATCAAGAATGTGGTGAATATGATGCTACCAATTGGGGCTTAAAAGATGAACCATTAAAAAAAGTTTACAATTGGAATAGAGAAACCCCAGGTTTACACTATGCTGATCACACTAGGGGGAACATTCACACTAAATTTCTAATTGACAAGTATGGTACTAATGATGAACCATCTAAAACTCACAGAGAAGTATTTTTTGATATTGAGATTGAGATAGGTGGTGCATTAACCCCTGAATATATAGCACAGGCACCAATGCCTGTTACTTCAATTGCTTGGTGGGATAAACAAAAAGACCAATGGGCAATTGTTATACTAGACAAAACAGGTGAAATTAAAGCTGGTATTCAAGATGGAAGAGAAATTATCCCTGTAAAACGAGAAACAGATTTACTTGATATATTCTTAACTAGAATGGAAGCCATCAAACCAGACATTTTAGTTGGTTATAATAGTGACTATTTTGATATCCCTTACCTTTACTATAGAATAAAAAATCGTTTAGGTGAGCGTAATGCTAATCGTTTATCACCTATTAGAATAGTTGAAGAACGCGATAAAAGGTGGTACCCAGACCAACCAATTAGAATAGCAGGTGTATCGTCTTTAGATTACATGCGATTACATAAAAAGTATTCTTTCCAACAAGAACCATCCATGAAATTAGATTTTTTGGGTGAAAAGTATGTTGGTCAAAAGAAAATCGAATATGATGGATCATTAGATAGATTATTTGCTGAAGACAAACAAAAGTTTATTGAATATAACTTTGTGGATGTTTTAATTTTAAAGAAACTAGATGAAAAATTCAAGTATCTAGATTTAACTAAAAATATATCACATAAGGGGAAATGTGTGTACGAAGAAGTTTATCAATCATCTAGAACACAAGATGGAGCTATATCAGCTTATTTATTAGGTGAAGATATTATTCCACCAAATAAAGACCCCAACCCAATAACAAAAGAAGATGAAGAAGGAAACAAATTATCGTATGCTGGCGGATATTTATTCTGTCCTAAAACGGGTATTTTCAACTACATGTTTGATGAGGATCTTACTAGCCTATATCCTTCTATTATTATGTCTCTCAATATTGGCCGAGAGACTCTCGTAGGACGACTTGTAACAACAGACGATAGAGATAATAGATTAGCTTTAAATGATCTTAAAAAAATGGATCAAAGTAAAGAATTTGTAATTGAAAACTTAAAACGCCAAACTAAAGTAATGACTGTTAAAGAAATATTATCTTTAATAGAAAAAAATGATCTAGCAATTACTGCAAATGGTGTAATGTTTAGAACAGACAAACCATCAACACTATCAGTTGTACTAGCAAAATGGTTTGATGAAAGAGTTGAGTATAAAAATGCTATGAAAAAAGCATACAAGTCAGGTAATAAAGAAGAAGGGGACTTAAATCATTTACGTCAATATACAATGAAGATCCTACTTAACTCACTATATGGTGCTACAGCATTACCTACATTCAGATATGGTTCTGTACTATTAAGTGAAGGTATTACACTTACAGGACAAAGAATTATTCAAGATTCAGGAACATTTATAAACAAAACAGCTGAAGAAACATTACAAACAGGCAAACCCGTTTACGAAATTAAAACAAATCCAACACAACGATATGATGATTGTATGGGTGTTGTAGTTTATGAAGACACTGACTCATGTTACGTTAATGCCGAACCTTTATTACGTAAATTAAATCCAAATTTTGATGATTTAGATGAAGCAACTAAAGCAGACAAGCTTGAAGCAATGTCATTAGAATATGAGAAAAAAATCAACGAATATTACAATGACTTAGCATTAGATGCATTTAATGTTCCTGTAGACAAACACAGATTAGAAATGAAAACAGAATGTACAATACGTTCTGCATTCTTTTCAGGTAAGCGTAGATACGCGCAGTATATCACAAAGAAAGAAGGTGTACCTTGTGATGAAATTGATGTAAAAGGTCTTGACTTTAAAAAATCAAATTTCCCACCTTTATTTAGAACATTCTTTGAAGAATTACTTAATAAAATACTATTTGGTGCAACAAGAGAAGAAGTTGATAAGGAAATATTAGAATTTAAAGAATCACTTAAAGACAGAGACTTTACAGAAATATCTAAACCTACAGGGGTAAAAGGAATAAATAAACACCAAGGCCCACCAGCCAAAGCAGGAGAAATATTTTCTGAATTTAAAGAAGTTAAAAACAGATCTGGTAAAAAATTAGGTGCGTCTGTGGGTGTTAAAGCAGCTGTAAGATATAATGATTTACTTAAGTTTAAAGGTTTATCTAAAAAACACACTCAAATAGTAGAGGGTGATAAAATTAAATGGGTTTATTTAAGAGACAATCCATATAAAATAGATACTATTGGATTTTTAGACTTTGATTTACCCCAACCTATTCGTAAGTTTATTGAAGAATATGTGGATATCCCCAAAGCTTTTGATACGATACTTAAGAACAAGTTAGAATCATTTTATGAGGATCTTGGTTGGGGGAATTTAACTCTCAATACGTATGTTCAACAATTTTTCAAGTTTTAAAAAGGTTATATGATAAGTAAAAAGGTTATATCAGATATAGTGTCTAAATATTCACTAGGTAATGTTATAGAAAAAGTTAAATGGGTAGTTGAAGATGGAAAACTACTTATTAATTTTGTTAATGATTCTAAAGTATTATTGGGTTATGTGGAATATAGAGATGATATTGGTCTTAAAAAGGGAAACTATGGTATATTTAATACATCCCAACTTATTAAATGTCTAAACATTTTAGATGGTGATATATTAATGGAAGCTAGCAATTCTAAACTTAACATAGCTGACACTAATTATGAAATTAAATTTGGTTTATCTAAACCAGAAGTACTCCCTAAAGTTCCAGAAATGAAAGGCGAAAATAATTTTAGCGTTTCTTTTAGTGTTAATGATGAATTTATAACTAGATTCGTTAAATCTAAAGATGCATTAAGTGATTTAGAAATATTTACAGTTGAAACAAGAGAAGGTTTTACAGGTGAAGAATTAGTATTTACTATAGGTACTACTATTACAAATTCAATTGAGTTTTCTGTAGAGGCAGACATAAAAGAATCATTTAGTTCTATTCCTTTTGATTCTAATCTTTTTAAAGAAATCTTAAAAGCAAATAAAAATTACCATAGTGGTGAAATCCGTATTAATAAAAACGGTTTAATAGATGCACATTTCCATTGTGGTGGGCCGTTATATACTGGATATTATTTGGTAAGAAAACAAGAAAATAACTAGGAGAAGCAAGGTATTTTTCGTATATTGGCGTATAATATAAAAATAGATATGGATATAAAATCATTAAATACTAAACTTCGCAAAGTCGAAGGTAAAATCGATAAAGTAAATAGTAAAATAGATTATTTACTAGAAAAACTAACAGAATTTAATAAACAAAAATAGAGTTATGAGAGGCAGACAAAAAGGTCAAACCAAGAGAATGAGTAAAATTAAGGACGCAGCAATCGCTCCTTACGAAATTTATGTAGAAGAAGATCAGTATGTTTTAGTAGATACTGAAAAAGACAAACCAGTAGGATATTTTAGTAGACTAGATAGTGCTATACACAAAATATCTCGTTTAAGCTTGGCTAATCAAAAAGATGATTATACATTAGCGGGCTTTATAGAAAGCTTCAACAACATAAAAAATAAATTAACAGAACCCTTTAAAAACATTTAATATGGAATGTCCAATTATACCTTTAGGTGATAAAATTGTTATTCTTCCACTAGAAGAAGGAGAACAAAAATATGGAAATATTATTGTACCTGATGCAGGTGGTGAAAAACCAGAAATGGGAACAGTATTAGCTGTTGGCCCTGGTAGAATTAGCCCAAACGGTACTTTAATCCCAAACCAATTAGAAGTAGGAGCTACAGTTATGGTACCTAAATTTGGTGCGCAAAAAGTAGAACTAGAAAATGAATCATACATTATGGCAGGAGAAAGTGATGTATTAGGAATTATAAAACAAAAAGAAGACAATGAGTAAAATTATCGAAACGGGCTCTGATTCAAGAGCAAAATTATTAAGTGGTGTTGAACAATTAGCCAATGCAGTTGTTACAACTCTAGGACCTAATGGGCGTAACGTAGTAATTGCACAACAAGGAGGTAATTTACCCCAATCAACTAAAGATGGTGTTACAGTTGCAAAAACAGTTACATTAAAAGATCCAGTTGAAAACTTAGGTGCACAAATGGTTAAACAAGCATCTATCAAAACAGCTGACAATGCTGGTGATGGTACAACTACAGCTACATTATTAGCTAAAGAGTTGATTTCTGAAGGTATGAACCATACAAACTTATCTCAAAAGCACAACGCAGTTGCTATTAAGAGAGGTATGGATAAAACAGCTAAAGAAATTGTTAAACATCTAAAAGAAATGTCCACTGATATTTCATCAGAAGATCAAATCAAACAAGTAGCTACTATTTCAGCTAATAATGATGAAGAAGTAGGTAATTTAATCGCAGCTGCAATTGATAAAGTAGGTTTAGACGGTGTTGTTACAGTTGAAGAAAGTAAATCATACGAAACAACATTAGAAACAGTTGAAGGTATGGAATTTGATAGAGGTTATAAATCACCTTACTTTGTAACTGACAATTCAACAATGCAGGCACAATTAGATGATCCATATGTTTTATTATATGATGGTAAAATTAGTGCTGTAAAAGAATTATTACCAATTCTAGAAGGTGTTTCACAGCAAAACAAGTCAATGCTTATTATTGCAGAAGACATTGATGGTGAAGCGTTAGCAGCTATGATTGTAAATAAAATGAGAGGTATTTTAAAGTGTTGTGCTGTTAAAGCACCTGACTTTGGAGAAAGAAGAACTCACATATTAGAAGATATAGCTGTGTTAACAGGTGGTACTGTTATTTCTAAACAAAAAGGTATGCGTTTAGATAAAGCTACATTTGACCAATTAGGTACTTGTAGAGGCGTAACTGTAAGTAAAGAAAAAACTACAATTGTAGATGGAAATGGTTCTGAAGAAGCAATTACAGCTCGTTTAGAAGAAGTAAAAGACCAAATTGAAAGAGCAGACAGTAATTATGCTGTAGAGCAATTACAAAACAGATTAGCTAAAATGGCTGGTGGTGTTGCAGTAATTAATGTAGGTGGTTTTACTGAAACTGAAATGAAAGAACGTAAAGATAGAGTTGATGATGCATTACACGCTACCAGAGCTGCTTTAGATGAAGGTATTGTACCTGGTGGTGGAATTGCTTTATTAAAAGCTAAACACATGTTATGTGAAGCAAATCAATTAGTTTGTGAAGGTGATGAAACAATTGGTTCTAGTATTTTATTAAGTGCTATTGAAAAACCATTCATCCAAATTCTTAAAAATGCAGGTATAGATAAGTATCATGGTATTTTAGCAGCAGTAGAACATGACTTTAAAGGTTATAATATCAAGACAGGTCAATATGTTGATATGGTAGAAGAAGGAATTATCGATCCAACAAAAGTAACAAGAACAGCATTAGAAAATGCAGTGTCAGTTGCGGGAACAATGTTAATAACAGAATGTACAATAGTTGATGATCCAGAAGATGATAAAGAAGTGGATCCAATGTCAATGATGGGAATGTAATGGATATAGTTTTAAATTACATATTTATAGGTTTTGCTTGTACATTCTTATTAGACTTTGCATCAGACAAATATGCAGACCACCCATCATTCGAAAATGTGCCTGAGTGGAACTGGGGAGCTAGAATAATGTTTATATTATTTTGGCCCCTAGGCACTGCTTTGTTTATTTATACATTTATAAAGGAATATTTCGGTTAATGAAATTATTAAACACACACCCAGTAAAAAAGTCAGATTTAGGTTTCCACGGAAACCTTTTTGGCGGAAAATTACTAGCTTGGTTAGATGCTAGTGCTGCGGGTTTTGCATGTGAATTTTGTGACACACCTAGAATGGTTACAATTTCAATTGACAAATGTACTTTTAAAAGACCCGCTAAAGAAGGTCAACTCATTAAAATATATGGGGCTGTTGAAAAAATAGGTGATACAAGTATAAAGTTGAAATTAGAAGCAAGATCACATAATGTTTACAATGGTAAACAAAACATCATATTAGAAACATATATTACATTTGTTAGAATAGATGAACAAGGTGAAGCTATACCGATTAGTGATAGAGTTAGAAATAAATTACTTTTAAAAGACGAATAAATGGAACTTTGGGTAGAAAAATATAGACCTCAAATATTAGAGGATTATGTAGGTAATGAAATCATCAAAAATAAAATAGCAGATTATCTTACACAAGGATCAATCCAAAATCTACTATTTCACGGTGTTGCAGGCACGGGTAAAACTACATTAGCTAAATTAATTGCTAAAAATTTAAATTGCGATTTATTATATTTAAATGCTAGTGATGAAAGAGGTATAGATACTATTAGAGAAAAAATCATACCATTTGCTTCAACTATGGGTTTTAATGATGTTAAGATTGTTATATTAGATGAAGCAGATTATTTAACACCACAAGCACAAGCAACCTTACGTAACACAATTGAATCTTGCAGTAAAACAACTCGCTTTATTTTAACTTGTAATTACCTTGAACGTATAATTTCTCCATTACAGAGTAGATGTCAAACATTTGAAATTATACCTCCATCAAAAACAGAAGTAATAGAACATGTATCAAATATAACAGCAGAAGAAAAATTGTTTGATGTAGAAATTGAAGATGTACAAAAAGTAGTTAATACACACTATCCTGACATTAGAAAAATAATTAATACAATACAAGGTTCTATTGTAGATGGTTATGTTAAAATTGACGATAATTCACTTAAAAACACACAATTAGGAGATAAAATAGTAGAGGCATTAGAGAAAAAACTCAATTTATCTGTTATGCGACAAATGTTAGCAGATTCAGGTGCTCGTGAATTTGATGGGTTATTTAAAGTACTATATGATAATGTTAGTAAATACACTAACAGAGAAGGAGAAGCAATACTAATTATTGCCAAATATCAGTATGAATACACATTTGTATTAGAAAAAGAAATATGCATAGCAGCAATGTTAAATAAATTATTAGAAATATGTTAAAAGTAGAAGTTAAAAAAGGTAATATTAGTGGTGCCCTTAAAATACTTAAGAAAAAATTTAGAGATACTAAAACACTTAAAAAATTAAGAGACCGCAAAGAGTATACCAAACCGTCTGCAGCAAAAAGACAATCAAAAGAAAAAGCAATAGCAAGAGATAAATACAAAAGAGACAATGATGAATAATCCACAACAACCCCAAATGAATGTAGATTTCAGCCAAACAACAGCTGAAACATGTGAAAGTTGCGAAAACGAAACATTCGTACAAGTATACCAAATGCGTAAATTATCAGCATTACTATCCCCAACAGGACAAGAAGCTATGATACCAATTCAAGTATTTGCTTGTGCAAAATGTGGGCATATTAATAAAGGTTTTTTACCTAAGGAGTAATGAATCCATTTGATCACATTAAAAACCTACATACTAAAAAACGTACTTGGAATGATTTTAATGATGAAGAAAAAAAATCATTTAACGTTTTTATCATAAATAAAGGTTTAAGTATGAACCCTAACTATCTAGGAATAGTTAATATGGTTCAAAATTTTACAGGTTTAAATCAAGTTATATCACCTAAAGAGGTATTCAATATTTACTTTAACCTGCTTCCAAACAATTTTAAATTTTACAAATGGATCAAAGGAGCTAAAAGTAAAAAAGATAAAGAAAAAGCAGAATATTTGGCTATGCACTTTAAAGTTAGTACTAGAGAAGCATACGATTATTTAGATATTTTAGATAAAAAAACAATTAATTCAATACTAAAAAATTACAAAAATGAACCACAGAGAAAGGCTATATAGAGCTCTAAAAAGCGAATGTGAAGCAAATATCAATGAAGCTTTACTTACAATGGATATGTGTTTTAATAATGCAGCCGCTATTGGAGAACACACATCAGAACATTTTTTGGAGGAAGCAAGTAAGTCATTAACCAAGTTAACGGACGCTAGAGATAGATTAGATACATTAAGAGAATATTATAATGACTCTAGTTTTTTTAACAAACAACAACAATTAAATGACTGATTTAAATTTCACAGAAGAAGATAATAAAGCAGTAGAATGGTGTGAAACTAATTACCCCGAAATGACTACTGAATACAAAAAAATTATGATGGAACAATATATTCTGTTCTGTAAAAAACATCGTAATTATGGTACTGGTAATATTAATGTAGGTACTAACTTAGAAACCAGTGGTGATGTTAAATTAGCATTAACAGGTTTATGGTTTAGGTTAAATGATAAAATCCAACGTTTGAAAAATTTAGTTGTACTAGGTGAGCCAGACACAGTAGGTGAATCACTTACTGATACATTCCAAGACTTATCTGTTTATGGAATCATTGCTCAAATTGTACAACAGAAAAAATTCAAATAATGGCAAAATTAGATTATAATACACTTTACTCAAATGAATATAAGTTTAATGAATTTTGGTTTGATAATTTAAGTCCTGTATGGGAACATGTATTTAGTCAAATTAAAAAACAAATCCCCAACTTTAAAATTAACAAAGCATTAGAAATAGGGTGTTATGAAGGTAGGGCTACTATATGGTTAGCTAATAATAATATACTAGAATCTGGATGTAATTATGATATAATAGATACTTTTGGGGGCTCTGAAATAGAAACAGGGATGAAAAGTACTTTAGAAAGATTTAAAGGTAAACCTGATTTTATATATAAAAATTTCACACATAATATATCATTCCATAATGATATAAATTGGAACATAATGAGAGGTATGTCTAATAAAATTTTGCCAACTTTAGAATTAATTCCTAAATATGATTTTATCTATATAGATGCTTCTCATCAATCTGACGATACTTTTGTAGATGGGTATTATGCCCATAAAATGTTAAAACCTGGGGGGCTATTAATATTTGATGATTATTTATGGGGAGATCCCAATAATAATGATTTAAACCATTCCCCCAAATTAGGTATAGACGTTTTTTACAATTTATATTCAAATACTTACCAAGATTTAATCCCAGGGGGATACCAAAAATACTTTTACAAAAGACCCAAATAATGGAAAATATCATAGAAAATGTTCAAAACACCCAAGTCCCAGAAATGGATTGGGCAACATCCAAAAATATATCTTATACACAATTATCATTATGGTCTGAATGCCCACACAAATGGAAATTGATGTATATTGATAAAATGAAGCAACCACCTTCAATTTATTTGTCATTTGGTACAGCAATGCACGAAACACTCCAAGAATATATGGAGTTAATGTATAATAAAGGCCAACAACACGCAGATCAATTTGATGCTCACAGTGATTTTCAAGGACGTTTTATGAAGTTTTATAAAGCGGATGTTGATAAAGCAGGCGAAAATTTTGCCACTAAAGAACAGCTAATTGAATTTACAAATGATGGTTTAGAGATAATTGATTTTTTCATCAAACACCGTCAAGAACATTTTCAGAAACATGGATGGAAATTATTAGGTATTGAGTTACCAATATTAGTTGCACCACACGAAAATTACCCAAGTGTGTTACTAATGGGTAAACTTGACCTTGTAATGTTTGATGAAACAACCCACAAAGTAGTAATTTGGGATATCAAAACATCAACTCGTGGTTGGTCTAAATGGGATAAAGAAAATAAACTCAAAACATCCCAAATGGTAATTTATAAAAAATACTTTGCAGAACAATATAATGTACCCGTAGAAAACATTGATGTAAGATATTTTATTGTAAAGCGTAAGATACCAGATAACCCACCATACCCAATAATGAAATCGCGAATCCAGAAATTTGAACCATCAAGTGGTAAGGTAACGCAAAATAAAATGGTAAAAAACGTAAGAGCATTCATAGAGGACGTATTTGTTGAAAAAACTCATATTTATAACACAGACAAAACATACGAAAAACTAGCGAGTAAGAAATCCTGTAGGTGGTGTCCATTCTTAAACACAGAACATTGCGATGCAGGGGTAACAAAATAAGCCATGAAAGAACGTATTTTCCCTTACATAATAGCGCTATCAGCGCTATCTGTGTCTGCATCAGCTGCCTTTTATTCAGTATTTGGATTAGCTCACCTATTTGCGGGTGCTAGCACTGAAGTAATAATAATGGCGGGTGCCTTAGAAGCAGCCAAATTAGTTGTAGCTTCACTTTTATACCAATATTGGGATACAATAAATAAAGTACTCAGAACATACTTTATGGTAGCTACCTTTATACTAATGGTAATAACATCAGGTGGTATTTACGGATTTTTATCTGGTGCTTATCAAGAAACAGCCACACAATCAGAATTTTTAGACAGACAAGTAGCAATTATAGATTCTAAACGAACTAGATTTATAGAAGCTAGAGATGATCTTAAAATCACCGTTAAAGAATTAACCACAGCTTTAGCTAACCCTACTCAAATACAGTATGTAGATAAAGAAACAGGTCAACTAATAACCACAACATCATCTCGCCAACGTAAACTATTAGAATCGCAGTTAAACGAATCAAAAATCAACCTAAACGCAGTTACTGACTCAATATCGGTATTGGATATACGCGTGTTAGATGCGCAAATAGGCAACGAATCTGCGCGTGAATTAGGCCCACTTAAATATATGGCTACGCTAACAGGTCAATCAATGGAAACAATAGTTAACTGGTTTATGTTATTAATTATATTTGTTTTTGATCCACTAGCTATTGCAATGGTTGTAGCAGCCAATATGGCTTTTGCCAATATAAAGGGAGTTGCAAGAGATCCTAAAGATTACGAGGTTTACCAAAAACCCATTCATACAAACGAAAATAAAGAAAAAATGATAAACAGCGGTAGAGAGTGGGATTGGATGGACGAAAAAAAAGAAAAAACACCCACTAAAGTTAAAACACAAGAAAAAGTAGAAAAAAAATCTACATTTAAAAATTCTTGGGGAAGACCTGGAGGGGGACGTTAGGTTTTTAGAATAGTTATATATGTATATTCGAATATAAAAATATACAAACATGGCAAAAGGTAATTTAAAACTTACAAGTGTAAAAATTGTAGATCATTTATTTGAAGATTTTAAGATTTCTTCAATTAGACATAAATTTAATCTCCAAAAGTTAGCAAACAGAGCAGTACACTTGTATTTAACAGACGAAGATTTTAGAAAAAAATTACACAATCACACCGACTTAACAGTAAGCGGTAGTTTATAAAATTAAAAAAAGGTTATATGAAAGAAGGTTATATCCCTAGGGATCAACGAAAGAAAGTACTAATGCTTTCTGACGACATTCGAACACACTCAGGTGTAGGAGGAATGGCAAGAGAAATCATAATAAATTCGGCTCATCATTATAATTGGGTTAATTTAGGAGGAGCAGTCAAACACCCCGAAGCGGGACAAGGTTTTGATTTATCCCCGGATATTAATAGAGCAATTGGTATAGAAGACGCAGATGTTAAAGTTGTAGCTACAAACGGTTATGGTGATGCTAATATTTTAAGAGCAATCATAGCACAAGAAAAACCAGATGCAATAGTACACTTTACAGATCCACGTTATTGGACTTGGATGTATGCCATGGAAAATGAAATTAGACAACAATGTCCATTAATTTTCTATACAATTTGGGATGATTTACCTTACCCAATGTGGAATAGGGAATTTTATCGTTCAGATGACATGTTACTTTGTATTTCTAAACAAACTAAAAACTTAGTTGAAAATGTACTTAGAGATCATCCAAAACCAGGACGTATACAGTATGTACCTCATGGTATAGATGAGAAAAAATATTTTCCAGTTATAAATGATCTTGAGTTTGAAGCATTTAAAGAAAGAATTTTAGGTGAAGATACAGATTTTACAGTACTTCATGTTTCTAGAAATATTAGAAGAAAAAATCAATCAGACATTATACTAGCATGGAGAACATTTTTAGATCAATTACCAGTTGAAAAAGCTAAGAAATGTACATTACTATTAAAAACAGAAGCATCATTTGAACATGGAACCGATTTAAATGCTGTAATTGATAGCTTGTGTGATCCTAAAATTCATAAAGTAAAAATCATTAATGAACGTTTTGATGATAAAGGATTAAATTATTTATATAACTGTTCAGATGCCCACATGTTTATGACAGACAATGAAGGTTGGGGATTAGGTTTAACTGAATCACTAACAGCAGGTAGAATGATTATAGCACCAGTACAAGGTGGTATGCAAGATCAAATGCGTTTTGAAGATGAAAATGGTGATTGGATTAATTTTTCAACTGAACACCCATCAAACGCAGATGGTAAATATAAAAAATGTGGTGAATGGGCAATGCCAATATTCCCCAAAACACGTTCAGTAAAAGGTTCACCTATGACACCTTATATCTTTGCAAGTCAATGTTCAATTGAGGACGCAGCAATTGCATTAATGAAAGTTTACAAAATGGGTCCTGAAGAAAGAGAAAGAAGAGGATTAGCAGGTAGAGAATGGGTATTATCAGACGAGTCAGGATTTACGGCAACTAGAATGGGCCAAGGATTTATTGATAATATTGATAATTTACTTGAAGAATGGAAACCACAACCTCGATTTACAGTTACTAAAGTAGATGATTCTACCAAATTAGATAACTACAACCCAGCACCAATTAGTTTAACACCAGAATTTTTAGAAGAAATACAATCAATATGAAGCCAATATGCGTAGTATCGTGTCCAATTGACACATTTTCCGGTTACGGAGCAAGATCAAGAGATTTTGTAAAATCATTAATAGAATCAAAAGGAGAAGAATGGGATATCAAAATCATGCCACAAAGATGGGGTGATACACCATGGAACTTTTTATCACAAGATGATCCACTAAGACAACGTTTTGTAGGTCAATTAACCCAACAACCAGACATTTGGATGCAAATTACTGTACCAAATGAATTCCAACCAGTAGGAAAGTATAATGTTGGTATATCTGCGGGTATTGAAACAACAATTTACCCTGCTGAATTTATTGATGGTAGTAATAAAATGGATTTAAACTTAGTTTCATCTGAACACTCCAAACAAGTTGCTTTAGCATCCCAATTTGAAAAAAGGGATAAAAACACTAATCAAGTTATAGGTACTATTAAATTAGAAAAGCCTATTGAAGTATTATTTGAGGGGTTAGATTTAAATAAATATTTTAAAAACCCATCTAAATTTTCTGCTCTAAGTGATGTAAAAGAAGATTTTTGTTTCTTATTTACGGGACATTGGTTACCAGGTTCGTTTGGTGAAGACAGAAAAAACACAGCTACCTTAATTAAAACTTTCTTAGAGACTTTTAAAGGAGCGGGAAAGAAAAAACCAGCCCTAATCTTAAAAACCAACAGAGTTAATTATTCTTTACTAGACAGAGAAGGAATCTTAAAAGACATAAATAGAATCAAAGATAAAGTAGGTGGTAATTTACCAAACATTTATTTAGTACATGGTGAATTAACAGACGAAGAAATGAATCAACTAAATAACGATCCTAAAGTAAAAGCGTTTATATCATTTACAAAAGGTGAAGGTTATGGTAGACCATTAGCTGAAGCAGCAATCACAGGCAAACCAACAATTGTATCTAATTGGAGTGGTCATGTTGATTTTATTCACCCAGATTATAATATATTAGTAGGGGGTGAACTTAAAAATGTACACCCATCATCTGCAAACCAATTTTTACTTAAGGAATCACAGTGGTTTAACATTAGTACAGATGTAGCAGGTAAAGCTATGAAAGATGTATTTAAACACTACAAAAAATACCACGAAAAATCACGTAAACAAACACAATATTTAAAGGACAACTTTAGTTTTGACAAAATGACTGAAAAACTAAGTTCATTATTACCCAAAGTAGAAGCTGCACCACAAATGCAAACTTTAAAACTACCAAAACTTAAAAAAGTAGGTGAAGCTAAACAAGAATTACCAAAATTAAAATTACCAAAACTTAAAAAAATAGAAGCATAATGAAACACCTAGGAGATAAATTAGTAAACAGTCCTATCTGTGATAGTGACGCATGTTATGAGTCAGAATTCCAAACAGCAGAGGGATCAATAAAAACATGGCTTTGTATGACTAGTGGTTATACTTCAAATACTACAATGACTTTAGATAGTGAAGCACTTAACCAAACACTAGAACTTACAGCCGAATTGATTAAAGATTTAAGACAAGATCATGAACCCCCAGGTGGTGGTGAAAAATTAGCTTGGTTCCCAACAGCAATTACAATGCCTGATAAGGGTATGATATTTCCAGAACCCATTAAAGAAACAAAAGATTGGGGTTGGACAGTAGTTAAAGCTATTCCTATCCCAGAAGAAGATCAACACAAATACCCAGATGCAACCAACCCAGGCACATTTTACAAAAATAGAATGGATATGAAAAATATGAAACGTTTTGATAAATTATGTTTTATGGATGCAGCCGAAGAATTAGGTATGTTTGAAAGACCAGTTGTAAATGAAGATTAGTTACGCAATACCTGTTTGTAATGAAATAATTGAAATAACTAAGTTACTCAATTTTTTAGAAACTAGAATTACTAAAGAGGATGAAGTAATAGTTTTATTTGATACTAATAACGGTTCACCCTCTGTAGAGCAATTTTTAAGAGCAAAATCAGTCAATCCAACATTCTTTCAGTGGTATCCTTACCATTTTGATGGTCATTTTGCTAATATGAAAAACCATTTAAAATCACTTTGTACAGGTGATTGGATATTTCAAATTGATGCGGATGAATTACCCCATGAATCTTTAATTACAAACTTAAGAGAAGTTTTAAAACTTAACCCAACAACAGAAATGTTTTTAGTTCCCAGAATCAATACAGTAGATGGTTTAACTCAAGAACACGTTAATAAATGGCGTTGGAATGTAAATGAACAAGGTTGGGTTAATTGGCCAGATTACCAAACAAGAATTATACAAAATTCATCTAAAATTAAATGGCAAAATAAAGTTCATGAGCAAATAGTTGGGATATCTACAAAAGGGGCATTACCAATGGAAGAAGAATGGTGTTTATACCATCCAAAAGATATTAAGCGTCAAGAAGCACAAAATAATTTTTATGAAACACTCTAAAGTAGGATTTACTTGTAGTACATTTGATCTTTTACATCCAGGACATATTTTAATGTTAAAAGATTGTAAAAATCATTGTGATTACTTAATAGTGGGATTACAAACAGATCCCACTATAGATAGAAAGGATAAAAATAATCCTATTCAAACTTTAGAAGAAAGATTTTTGATGATTAGTTCAATAAAATATGTTGATGAAGTTAGAATATATTCAACCGAAGAGGATTTAATTAAATTAATTAATAATATTAAACCTGATATTAGAATAATAGGATCAGATTGGGAAGGTAAAAAAATAACAGGATTTGATTTATCCCCTATTTATTTTCATAATAGGAATCATAGTTATTCAACTACTAATTTAAGAAAAAAGATAGTAGATAATCAAAATCCAAGATTAAATGCTTCTGAAATACATAATAGTGTAAAAATAATAAATCCTGTGAATTTATATGGATGTAAAATAGGAAAAGATAGTTTTATAGGTCCTTTTGTTGAAATACAAAATAATGTAAAAATAGGAAATAATACAAGAATAAGTAGTCATTCATTTATTTGTAGTAGTGTTGAAATTGGAAATAATTGTTTTATAGCTCATGGGGTTATGTTTGTAAATGATAATTTTACTGAGGAGAGAGAAAATTGGATTGAAAGAAAGACAAAAGTTGGTGATAATGTAAGAATAGGAAGTAACGCAACTATTTTACCCGTAAATATAGGAAATAATGTAGTAATAGGAGCTGGCGCTGTCGTAACTAAAGACGTCCCAGATAATTCAATAATAAAAGGAAACCCAGCAAAATAATGAAAATATCAATAATACATAATTTATATAAACGTAATCCTCATGTAAATGAATCTGTGCAATACAATATTTTAGCTTTAGAAGAGGCAAATATTGATTATCAATATATTCTTTTTAATGATAAAGGTGATAAGGATATATATGATGATGTTAAAGATTTTATAAATGATAAAGTTGAATACCACTATAGTGAAACAAATTATGGAATGGAAAAATGTAGTGGGGGTTGGATAGGCGCAATTCCATTATTAGAGGGAGATATTGTACATAATACAGGACAGGATGATGTGTTTATAGCTGATTTTTATAAAAAAGCAAAAGAAATATTTTCAAATCCTGAAATAATGTTTTTTAGTTGTAATGGTATAAGGACTGATGAAAATTTAAATCAACAGGGTCCTATGATTCCTCCTCAATATCAACCTGATTATTCAAAACCATTAGATAGATTTAAGGAGTGGTTTGGAGTTATTGGAAATGAAATTACTCAAACTAATAATGGTATGTTAGCTCCTGGTACTTTATATCGAAAAGAAATTCATGATATAATAGGTTCTCCCTCACTTAATAAATTTTTTGGAGTTGGTGATTTTGAATATTGGTCACGAATGTTATTTTTTGAAATTAAGGGGTATTATGAATCTTCTCCTTTATGGTTATATAGAATATCAGACCATTCAATAAGTCATAGTGAAAAAACAGAAAATAAGGATCATAGACCTCCTTATTTACAAAAAGTTAAAGAAAAATACACACAATTATGGAAAGAAAAAATGCAATAATAAGTGGAGGAGCAGGTTTTATAGGTGGACATTTATCATTAAGATTACTTAAAGAAGGTTTTGATAAAATTTATATAATAGATAATTTAGTAAGAACTAATAGTTTAAGAAATATATCTAAAGATAAAAAAATTGAATTTATTTATGGTGATATTTGTAATTTTGATTTTACTGTATTAAATAATATTACCCATTTTTTTCACTTAGCAGCAACTCGAATTAATAGATGTGCTACTTATAATAAAGAAGGACATGATTATATAGCATCTGGGGGATTTAATATAGTTAATTATTGTGCTAAAAATAATATTAAATTATTCTTCTCTAGTACAGCTAGTGTATATAATAAACCAAAACGTCAACCTATACAAGAAGATGATCCCTGTACACCTCATACAATATATGGGGCTGGAAAATATTATACAGAAAATTTAATACGCAGTTATGATAATATGGTAGGTTTAGATTATACTATTAATAGATTTTTTAGTGTATATGGAGTAGGAATGGATTGTGAAGGAGCATATACTGAAGTAATATTTAACTGGTTAAATAATATAAAAAATAATAATAAAAATATAACAGTATTTGGGAACCCAGATGAAAAAATATTAGATTTAGTTTATGTTAATGATGTTGTTGATGCTATTATATTATCAACATTTAACTCTAATAAAGAAGTATTTAATGTATCTACTCAGAATGGAGTAACATTAACAGAATTAATTAATACAATTGAAGATGTAACTAATACTAAATTAAATGTTGAAATAGTCCCTGAAAATAGAACAGATATAGAAAATAAAAGAGTTGGGGATACAACAAAGTTAAAAAAATTAGGATGGAATCCTAAATATAATCTTAAAGATGGAATTATTGATACTAATAAATGGATAATTGGAATAAATTAAAAAATGAGGTAGGCCCTTGGAATGAATTTAGTATAGTAAGAGGTAAAGAATATATTAAATTTGGTAAAGATATATGGGTCGGATATTTTTGTTTAATTGATGGTTCAGGAGGATTAGAAATAGGAGATAAAGTTACATTATCTTCTGGGGTTCATGTTTATACCCATGATTCTAGTAAATTTAGAGCTTATAATTGGAAAAAAGACCCCAAAAATGGATCACATATAAGAATGGCACCTGTTAAAATTGGTAATAATGTACAAATAGGAGCTAATAGCATTGTAACTAAAGGAGTAACTATTGGTAGTAATGTAATAATAGGAGCTTTAACATTAGTAAATAAGGACATACCAGATAATAGTTTTGTTACTGGTAATCCTATGGTTATAAAAAAATTAAAAAATGATAATATCTAAATGTCCCTTAAGAGTTTCATTAGTAGGAGGATCTACTGATTTACAATCTTTTATTGATAAATATGGATATGGACAAGTAATTAGTTTCCCAATATCTTTGTATACTTATATTTCTTTATCTAAAAGATATGATAACAAATATATTATTAATTACACTAGAAGAGAAAATGTAAAATCACCTGATAAAATTAAAAATGATATAGCAAGAGAATTAATTAAGTATTTTAATTTACCTCCTCTTACAATAACATTTAATGCTGATATTCCCTCAACAGGTAGTGGTTTAGCGGCATCATCTTCTTATATGGTTGCGGCTGTAGCAGCTGCTTGTAAGTTTAAAGGATTAAAATGGTCACAAGCTGAAATATGTAAAGTAGCTCATGAAATAGAATTAAAATTTAACCCATTAACTGGTTATCAAGATACTTATGGTTGTGGTTTACCATCATCAAAATTAATGGTTTTTGGAAGTACTGACGTTGATATAAAATTTATAAAATTTCCAGAATATGAAATGTATTTATATAATACAGAAGTAAAAAGATCATCAACTAATATTCTTAAAACTATTGATGTAACAAAAAGTTATCCTTTATTAGAATTAGTAGATAAAACTTATAATTCATTTAATAACCCTAGTGAATTTTTTAAATTATTAAGAGATTCTTGGAATACTAAAAAACAAACATCAAATGAGATTTTAAATAACAAAGAATTATCTATTTTAGATGATAAATTAGAAAAAGATTCATCTATAAAGTTTCATAAATTATGTGGAGCTGGAGGTGGAGGATACTTTTTAACGATAGTAGATGGAAAAACTAATATTGAGGGTAATAAAATAAAAATTAATATAGATAATAAAGGAGTAGTAGTATGGGAAATCTAAAAACAATAGTATTAGGTACTCCCTCAGGAGGAAGTTCATTTACCTATAAGGTAATAGAAGAATATTTAAAAAAATTAAATCCTAATTTAAATAGTTGTCATGAGCCTTCAATGATAAATCCTTTAACTCATTGGTGGGAACAATTTCAATCTTTCAAAGAAGTAGAGGATAATTTTGATATAGCATTAAACCATTATAATAAATTTTCAAATTCTGATCTTATAAAAGTAAATTATTATACTAGATTTTTAAATAAAAACTTTATACAAAATGAAAATTTAATATTTGTTATTAGAGCTCCTTGGCAGTGGGCTAAAAGTGGTTTAAGTATGAGATTTAGTGAAAATTATTTTTATTGGATGACTTATGATAATAAAAATTTAGGTAAGGATAATTTTAAACATATCATAGATCTGTGGATAGAAATATATAATCAAGTATGGGATAATATGAAAAATTATAGTAATAATGTTTTATATTTAAATTATTATGATTATGTTAATGATTACAAGTTTTTAGAAAAATCATTAAATAATTTTTATAAACCACAAAATTATATAACAATAAATGACTACACAAATAAACAATTAGTTCATACAAATAAGAGAAGATCTAAAAATGAAACTGTTAAAGATATAAATCCTAATTATAAAAATTATAGATTAGATGAAATAAAAAACATATATTCAAACTTTAAAATTAAATTAAATGATTAAAATATTATTAATAGGTTGTGGTTATTGGGGTAAAAATTGGTATAAAACTATAAAAAATTCTAAATATGATTTAGTGGGTGTTGTTGATCCTTCACCTGTTATAGACGTTGATATACCGTTATTTAATAATATAAATGATGTGGATATTGAATATACTCATGTTATTTTAGCAGTAAATGCTAAACTTCATAGTGAAATTATAAAACAATTAAATATCCCACAAGAAAACATTTTAGTTGAAAAACCATGTGGGGTTAATATGAATGATGCAGAATTAATCAAGGATTCATTCCCAGGATATATATTTTTATACTCGGATGAGTACCAATACATTAAAAAGAATTTAAACAAAATAGGAAAACCCCAATACTGGAAAAGTATTAGAGCATCAATGGGTCCTAAAGTTAGGTCTGATGTTTCTATTTTAGAAGATTATATGATTCATGATTTATACATTTACAGAGATTTATTTGGTGAATGTGAAGTATTTAATAAACATTGGAATAAAGAATTTGCTCCACCTATAAAATATAGTTCTTTACATTTAGAATTAAGGGGAAAAATTCCTGGTTATTTTTATTCTTCTTGGAATTATCCTATAAAAGAAAGAAAAATTATTATAAAGGGAGATAAAGGAAGTTTCATATGGGAAAATGATGATTTATATTATGATAGTACTCATTATACTAATAATGAGGTTATTGAAGGTATTTGTGAAAAAATTACAACTACTCCTAAATCAAATTTGGATCTTGAATTAGAATTTTTTATATTGGGGAGAAAACCAAATGTGGATATTTTAGATATTTGGTCATTAATAAATGTTATAAATAAATAAATTATGAAAATACCATTAGGAAAACCTTATCTTAAAGAGGAAGCAGCATTAGAAAAAATTAAAGAAGTACTAGAATCAAGATGGATCAGTGGTGGTCCTCGTATAAAAGAATTTGAAGATTGTATTCAAGAATATAATAATGATCCTGAAGGACATTATGTAGCAGTAGCTAATGGAACTGTAGCTATTGAAATGGGATTATTAGCAATTAATGGAGGTAAAAGACTAAAATCAACTGATGAAGTTATAGTACCTTCTTGGAGTTGGGTTGCTAGTGGGTTTGCGGTTAATAATGCTGGAGGAACTCCCGTTTGGTGTGATGTAAATGAATATGGTGTTCCTTACATAGAAGATATAAAATCTAGAATTACACCTAATACTAAAGCAATTATATTAGTTCATCAAATGGGTATTCCTTGTGATTTAGATGCTTTTAAAGAATTAGATATCCCCATCATAGAAGACTCAGCATGTGCTCTAGGTAGTGAATATAAAGGTAGAAAAATAGGAAATAGTGATAATATAGTAACATATTCATTTCAAGCTAGAAAATGTTTAACAACTGGTGAAGGTGGAATGATAGTTGTAAGAGATAAAGACACAGCTGAGTGGTTAAAATCTTATAGAGCATTTGGTACTAATATTTCACCATTAGCTAGAGATAAAGCTAAATTTTTACTTAAAGAACAATTTGATTTTATAGGTAATAATTTAAAAATGGCTGATATTCCTTGTGCATTAGGTATATCACAAATAAGATTTTTTGATGAAGAAGTAGAGTTAAGAAGTGAAGCAGGAGAATATTATAATTATTTAATTAATGAAAATCTAAAAGATTATGGAGTTTCAATTGGAAATATTATTCCTGATTATTGTACTAGATATAATTGGCAAAATTTTCATTTAATTTTAGATGATAAATATAATAGAGATCAAGTTGTGGATTTATTAAGAAAAAGAAATATTGGTTGTAAATGGGATATTCAAGCAATTCATGTTGAACCAGCTTATAATGATAACACGGAATTACCACAAACTATGAAATATCATAATAATGGTATGTGGTTAGGATTTTATGCTGAAATAACAAGAAAAGAGCAAGAATATGTTATTAACAATTTAAAAGAAATTTTAGATGAACTTAAATAAGTTACAATTAGAAGTTAGTAAAATAACAGAAGATGTTAAAAATAGTTTAGGATATTGGATAAATAACCATAAAGAAATTATTATAATAGGAAATGGAGGTAGCAATTCAATTGCATCTCATATATCTCAAGATTATACTAAAGTTTTAGATAAAAAATCATATAGTTTTTCTGATCCCTCAAGATTAACTTGTTATATAAATGATTATGGTAGAGATAATGCTTATGCAGAATTCTTAGATGATTTTACTGAAAAAGATACATTAGTTATTTTAATTTCATCATCAGGAAATTCTATGAATATAGTTAATGCCGCTAAATACTGTGAAAATAATAATATAACATATTTAGCTTTAACTGGTTTTAATAGTAATAATAAATTAAATAATATGAACCCTATGTGGAGATGGCATGTTGACTCAAGTGATTATGGTGTGGTAGAATGTGTTCATCAAATAGTACTACACTCAATATTATAATGGAAAAAATATATTCAAAAGTAGATGGCAGACTATTACATATTGTAAATAGACTATCAGAAATAAAAGGTAGAACTGAAATTGTACCTGAAAATAATTTTATTCAATGTGCTACTTTAGAAATGGAAAAAGGTAAAACATTCCCACCACATAAACATATTACAAAAGATAGACATTATAAAGAACAAATTGCTCAAGAATCTTGGGTTGTAATTAAAGGAAAGGTACAATGTATATTTTATGATATAGATGATAAAATAATAGCAGAACCTATTTTAGAAGCTGGGGATGCTAGTTATACTTTATATGGGGGTCATACCTATAAAATATTAGAAGATAATACTATTGTATATGAATATAAAACAGGTCCTTATGAAGGACAAAAACTAGATAAAACATTTATCAATGAAAAGTAAAAAAGTAGTATTTTCTTTAAAACATAGACACAATAAAAATTTAAATGATTATAGTTCAGCTATAATTTATTGGTATGGGGTTTTAGATAGATTAGGATATGAAGTGTTATATTATGATTATGATGATTATAATATTGATGATTTATACAATACTGTAAAAGAATTTAATGCTGATTTTTTTATTCATACTAATTATTTAGTAGGAGTTCATAAAGAATTTGATAGAATAAGAGAATTATGTAAAGTATTTCTTTTATCAAGTGATGCTTATAGATTTCATGATTCTAATTTAAAACATTGGATACCTTTTGTGGATGGGATTATTACATTTGAAGGGATAAAAGAGTGGTATTTAAGAGATGGTTTGCCTGAGGAAGGATTTTTAAAAATGAAATGGGGATTTAACCCTAACACTATGTGTACTGAAGATGTTAATAATAAATCTATTAATATTCATCATTATGGGGGATTACATGGAGGAAGAGATTATAAAATTTTCCAATTTAATCAATTAGGTTGCAAAATTCATCAGGAAGATTTTATAACACATGATGAAATGAAAAAAAACCTAGCTAAATCAAAATATTCATTGTGTTTTAGTTCTAATGCTATTGGAACTAGAAATGAATTAAAAGGTAGGGTAATTGAAATACCTTCACAAGCTGTTTTATTAACGGAACCAGCCCCAGAATTAGATACTTATTTTAATGAAGATGAAATTATTATATTTAATAGTGTAGAAGAAGCTGTAGAGAAAATAAATTCAACTACAGATAAGGAATATAATACTATTTTAAGAAAAGGGCAAAAAGCATTATGGAATAGAAATACTGTATATCATGAATGGAATAAAATTTTACCATCAATAGATCCAGATTATAAACCTATAGATCCAATAAATATAATTAAAGAATACCATAATGAGTACTATAAAGTTTAGGCCTGTAGAAAAAAAAGATTGGAGAGATGTTTATTTTCTTTTAAATCAACTAACAGAGTTATTAGGAATAATTAGAGATAAAGAAGTATGTTGGGATAGATTTATATCAAATAATTCTAATAATGCTATTGTAGGTTTACATAATGATCAAATTGTTGCTTATGGAAGTATAGTTATAGAAAATAAAATAAGAGGAGAGTTAGCAGGTCATATAGAAGATATAGTAGTAGATAGAAAATTTAGAGGAAAAAATTATGGTGTAAGACTTATTGAAGAATTAGTAAAAATTGGTCTTGATAAGGAATGTTATAGAATAACATTAACTTGTGATCAATCTTTAATTAGTTTTTATCATAAAAATAATTTTAAAGTAGATAACATAGCAATGAAAAGACGTTTATGAGTTTTGAAAGTATAAAAATATTTGAAAATAAAATAGCTGAATTTTTTGGCTCACCCTATGCTGTAGCTGTAGATTGTTGTACACATGGAATAGAATTATGTTTAAGGCATCAAAATATTTCTTATATTGATGTTCCTAAAAGGACATATATTTCGGTTCCTTTTTTAGCTAAAAAACTAAACATTAAATTAAAATGGAAGGATGAAAATTGGCAAGATTATTATTATTTAACTAAAGATTTTATCCCAATAATAGATGCAGCTGTTTTATGGAAAAAAGATAGTTATGTTTCTGGAACCCTTATGTGTTTAAGTTTTCAATTTAAGAAACATTTGGCTTTGGGGAGAGGAGGTTGTATATTAACAGACAGTAAAGAATTAGCATTGGAATTAAAAAAAATGTCATATGATGGAAGGCACCCAGATATACCTTGGAGAGAACAAGATATAAAAACTATGGGTTACCATTATTATATGACACCAGAGATAGCTGAATTAGGTTTAAAAAAATTACCTAATGCAATAAAAAATAAACCCATACAATGGACAATTAATGATTGGCCTGATGTATCAAAAATGGAAGTTTTTAATAAAACAGAGGAAATAGATCCTTATTTACAAACAAAATAAAAATGAAAAAAGCATTTATTACAGGAATTAATGGACAAGATGGTAGTTATTTAGCTGAATATCTATTAGAATTAGGATATGAAGTACATGGTACTGTTAGAAGAAATTCAACTCCTGAAAATCAAGATACAAGAATAGAAAAAATACATAATCAAATTAATACTTATTATGCTGATTTATTAGACCAGGGTAGTATTGAAAGATTATTAGATAAAATCCAACCAGATGAAATCTATAACATAGCTGCCCAATCCCATGTTAGGATTAGTTTTGATATACCCCAATTTACAGTACAAACAAATGCATTAGGAGTTCTTAATATATTAGAAGCATATAGACGTTCATGTCCTAAAGCTAAATTTTATCAAGCAAGTTCATCTGAAATGTTTGGTTTATCTGTTGAAGAGGATAATTTCCAAAGAGAAACTACTGTAATGAATCCAGTATCACCTTATGGTTGCTCTAAAGTATTTGGTTATAATATTGTAAGAAACTATAGACGTGCTTATGGATTACATGCTACTAATGGTATATTATTTAATCATGAATCACCTAGAAGGGGATCTAACTTTGTAACTAATAAGGTAGTAAAAGCAGCAGTAAAGATAAAACTAGGTTTACAAGATAAATTAGAATTAGGTAACATGGATTCTTATAGAGATTGGGGTCATTCGTATGATTATGTAAGAGCAATGCATTTAATGATGCAACATGATAAGCCTGGAGATTGGGTAGTTTCCACTATGGAAACTCATTCAGTAAGAGAAATGTGTAAATTAGTATTTAATCATTTAGGTTTAAATTATAAAGATTATGTAGTACAAAATCCTAAGTTTTTAAGACCTGAAGAATTACCTTATCTAAAAGGAGACTCAACAAAAATTAGAACTGAATTAGGTTGGAAACCAACATATACTTTTAAATCAATGATGGAAGAAATGGTTGATTATTGGTTAGATCATTTTACATTATATAAAAAATCTAATAAATGAAAATAGCATTTTTTACTGAAGGGCAATACCAGGGTAAAGTTACTAGAAATAACCTTAATATGAGAACAGATTTAGCATGGATATGTTCTTTAGAAGCAGATCATTGGAATATAAATCAACCCCCAAATCAACAATATGATTTAGGTATCGTTATTATACCAAAGAAAAACCCACAATTTGATTTAAATAAAATAAAACAATATTGTAATAAAACAGCTGTAATGCAAGAAGGTCCTAATTGGTATTGGCAAGATTATCCTTTAAGTCAACAAATATGGTATTATAATACTATACAAGAAGCTGACTTTATGTTTGTGCATAATGAGTCAGATAAAAGATATTATGAAGGTTTAACAGGTAAAGAATGTAAAATTTTACCTAGTTTAATGATTGAAGATTCAATTAAAGATTTACCTCAAGTAGAAAGAAAAGATATTATTATAGGAGGTAATTTTTGTAGTTGGTATGGTGGGTTTGATTCTTATATAGTGGCTCAAGAAGCAGATTGTCCCATTTATATTCCTAGTATGGGAAGAAAAATTGAAGGTGAAGAACAAATGGAAAATTTAAATCATTTACCTTATATGAATTGGGTAGAATGGATTAAAACACTTAACAATTTTAAATATGGGGTTCATTTAATGCGTACACATGCTGCTGGTACATTCGCTTTAAATTGTGCTTATTTAGGCATACCTTGTATTGGTTATGAAGGATTAGACACACAAGAAATATGTCATCCTTACTTAACAGTTAAATTAGGAGATTTAGCCACCGCAAAAGAAAAGCTTACGTTATTAAAAACAGATAAAGAATTTTATAATAAATGCTCTAAAATAGCAAAAGAAAATTACCAAAAATATTATCACGAAAATAAATTTAAGATATGAAAGCATGGATGGATGATAGAGAAAAGTTATTAATAACTAAACATTTTTCCCCTGATAAAGTAATGTTAGAATGGGGGTCTGGTGGTAGTACTATTGAGTTTTCTCCCCAACTAAAAGAATATTATTCTATAGAACATAATAAAGAATGGTATGAGGATGTTAAAAATGAAATTAATGTTTTAGGTTATAAAAACGTTAATTATAATTTTGTTCCTCAAAATTTACCTAATAATGATGGTAGACAAAGTGAATATACTCAATTTAAAGATTATATTGATATTGTTGATACATTTGATACTAAGTTTGATATAGTCCTGATTGATGGGAGAGCTAGAAGATTATGTGCTAAAAAAATAATCCCTTACCTCAATCCAGGAGCTGTAGTAATAATTCATGATTGGTGTGTTAGAGATGTATACCATTGCGTCACAGACTATTATAATATACTTGAATATATAGACGATACTCATCAAACTATAGCTACATTTAAACTAAAAGAAAATCCCTTACCTAATGCTTATAATTTAAATATGGGTGGTTGGGAACGAACAAATGAAAATTATTTTAAAAAAACTAATAATAAAATGGAAATAAGTTTAATACAACCGGGCAGAAACAATCTTAAGTACTTAAAATGGTCCTATGATTCAATTAGAAAAAATCAAGGAATTCATAATGTACAAATATGTGTAGCAGATGATGCTTCAACAGATGGCACTTGGGATTGGTGTTTAGAAATGATGGATAAAGATCCTAACTTTAATGCAATAAAAAACGATACAGATAAACGTTTAGGTCATACTATACTATATGATAGATTAGTTAATGAAGTAGCTAAATACGATATTTGTATGATTTACCATGCAGACATGTATTTATGTCCTGGTGCTTTAGATGCTGTAGAAAAATATCTTACAGATAAAACAATAGTATCACTTACCAGAATTGAACCACCTCTACACCCCCCAGGACCAGAAAAAATATTACAAGATTTTGGTGTTGAACCTGAAGAATTTAAAGAAGAGGAATTATTAAAATTTTTATACAAACATTCTCACTCTACAAAATCAGGATTATTTAATGATGACAAAATAACTGAAGGTATATTTGCACCTTGGGCATTTTACAAAAAAGATTTTCAAGAAATAGGTGGACATGATCCTTTATATGCACCACAATCTAAAGAAGACAGTGATATATTTAACCGTTTTCAACTAAATGGAATTAAATTTATTCAAACTTGGCATGGTTGTGTTTACCACATGACTTGTAGAGGTAGTAGAAGAAATACAGTTGATAAAGCTAAAAATATATATGAAGATTCACCTGAATGGTTAGCACAAAACCAAAGATCAACTCGTAATTTTATTCGCAAATGGGGTCATTTTGTTAAACATGATGCATTAATGAAACCTATTATACCACCTAAATACGATATAGGTTTTATAATTAAAAACTGTAATGATCAATTACTATCAATTTTAGAACCTTGGTGTAGTAATTTATACTCGGATTATCCTTATGAAGACTATATAGCTGGAGAAGAAGCCAATACTTCTTATAATTTATTTGATAGATTAAAACCTTATGATAATGAAAAAAATAATGAAATCTTAGTTACAATAGATGGTAATACTTTTACTCAACAAGATTTTCAATACATTCAACAATTATCTGAAATATTAGCTGATAGTGGTGAACCAGCTTTTCATGGTGAATTAGGGAATATCACCATTGAAATATTTGAAGAGATGAATACGTATGAACATGAATTAATAAAAATAACATGGACAAATACATTTACAGAGCAAAATTAGACAGAGTAGTAGACGGTGACACAGTAGACGCCCTAATAGATGTTGGATTCGACATTTGGTTTAAAAAACGAATTCGATTTATGGGTCTAGACACTTGGGAATCAAGAACAAGAGATCTTGAAGAAAAGAAAAAAGGCAAACTAGCTAAAGAGCGTACAAGACAACTACTAGAAGAAGTATCTTCCAAACCAGGATACTTTAGAATTAAATCACACGGTTTAGGAAAATATGGTAGAGTATTAGGTGAAATTTTTATCATGGACAAAGATGGTAAACAATGGAGCGTTAACGAAACACTAATAACTGAGGGACATGCCTACGTTTATGACGGGGGTAAGAAAAAAGTGTTCACCTCGTAAGATTTTTCTATATGTATAACAAAATAAAAAACATGTGGGGAATATTTAAAGACGATAATGACTGGAATGAAAAAAACGTAGTTGGTTTTATTGCATTTTTAGTTATGGTACTATTTGCCCTATTAGATTTAATGACTGGGTATTTAGGTGAAGACTTAATAATCAATGAAACTATATACGATTCTTTTACTTGGGTAGTATTGGGTTGCTTTGGAATAGCTGGAGCTGAAAAATTCGCAAACAAAAAATAAAATATTATGGCAAATCCAATAGCTTGTATTGAAGCAATCAATAATGTAAGAACATCAGTTCAAGGAAACGATCCAAGAGGGTGGATGAAAGCATGTGCAAAAGAAACCCTATTAAAAATGGGAAATGAGCATGATTTTAAAAAATGTTTAATTCACAAAATGGAATCAACTAAACAACACATTGAAGATCCACAAGGATATGCAGATGAGTTATTTAATGAGATAAAAGGTAAATGCAAATAAAATTATGAATTGGAAAGACGTTAAAAATATAATTAAAAAAGAGGTACTTAAAGAAGCTACAACTGTAAATGCAGGTAACACTAAATTTAACTTAAGAACAGGTGTAAATAAAAACCCAACTAAATTAGGTTTAAAAGTACAATTTGAACCACTAGGTGGGGGTTTAGAACCAGATGTTAAATCAAAACTTGAAGTAGCATTACAAGAAAAACTTAATGTGGCTTTAGCTGATTATGACATTCAAGTAAGTAAAGACACAGATGTACCTCGTCCTGATGTAATTGGATTTTTTATCCCATTAGCTCAACTTAAGAATCTAATAGTAAAATCACTTACAGGACAAAAAGTTGATAAACCTGATGTTATGGCTCCTGAACCAGAAGGTGAAGAAGAAATAAACGAAATGATTCTTAATGAAATGAGAGTTCGTGATTTAAATGAAATTTCAAAGGTTATAGTAAAAGAAGATTTTTATGCATTCATAAATGCTGGTAATAATGTTCTTCGCTCATTAGAAGAAAATGGTAGAAGCATAAATGAAGCTAAAAAATACCTATCTTACTTAGTTAAACATAACATAATGTAATACTCATATACACATGAAAAAGAAAAGACATATCCCTGTCATATCATTTAATGAGTTAGAACTAAAACAAAAGAAAACCCAAGTATATAAAAGCCTAGTAGAAGGTATCACTGAAGCATTTGAAACAAATTCAGATGAAATTAAGTTATGTGAAGTTAAGTATGCAAACACTTATTTAACAGTCCCAAAAGATGGTTGGTCAGGAAGTTTGGCTAGGGCAATGGATTTTTATATAGAAAAAGAAGAATACGAAGAGTGTTCTAAAATTAAAAATCTTATAGACAAATTATGAAGCAATACGGAATGTCACTTAAAACGGGTAAAGATTTAATAATGTTAACTCGCCAAGATAACTTAGAATTAGCAATTGAATATTTTGCGGGTATAAAACAATTACCCCTAGAAAAATTTAAAGAAGTATTTATAGTAGTAGAAATAAAAAACTAAAATGAAACTAAGTAACAATTTAACACTAGCAGAAGTAATAAAATCAAACACAGCAATCCGTAGAGGTATAGATAACACACCTACAGACGCTCACATTGAAAACTTAAAATATTTAGCTGAAAAAGTATTTCAACCATTAAGAGATCACTTTGGTAGTTCAATTTTTGTTTCTAGTGGTTATAGAAGTAAAGCACTAAACGAAGCAATAGGTGGGTCACAACGTAGTTTTCATTCACATGGTATGGCTTTAGATTTAGATCAGGATGGTAGAAGTAACTCAGTAACGAATACAGATTTATTTTATTATATTAAAGATAATTTACCTTACTCTGAATTAATTTGGGAATTTGGAAACGAAGATAAACCAGATTGGGTTCACGTAGCAATAGCCAAAGGTAGAGAAGATGAAAAAAATACTAAGATCGCTTATAGAGTAGATAGTAAAACCAAATACGCTAAGTGGGATAGAGATTAATATTAATAAAGGTTATGGAGGAAGAAGAAGATAACATCAAAAAGATCCAAAAATCAATTGATGAGATTTTGGGTATAGAAAGTGGCTTAGCTAAAAAACGTGCTTCAGTTAAAAACAAAAAACGAGAACATTTTAATACTATTTTAGTTAGTTTAGCTCATTTAAATAGTCGTTCAATAGGTTTAAAAATGGATTACAACATTGATTTTATTGAATATGATGAACTATTTTTTAATGTTATAGAATCGTTAATGGCACTTCATTTTAACAAAGAACAAAAAGCTCTTATAGAATGGTTTTTGTATGATAAATTCCTACCCACAGGCGAAATGTTAGTGTTAAATGATGCTGAAACGGGTGTAGAAATCCCAACTGACACACCTGATGATATTTGGGAATTAGTTCAAAAATATGAGAAAAAAAATAATAAGTAAGGACATGGTTTTACGTGCTATGAAGCACACAAAATCAAATATGGCCGCAGCCCGATTTTTGGGCTGTTCTTATCCTCATTATAAACAATACGCTAAATTATATAAAAATGAAGAGGGTAAAACGTTATTTGATGCTCATTTAAACAGACAAGGTAAAGGTATATCAAAACATCTATACAAGAAAAAAGATCTTACACCCATAAATGACATACTAGAAGGCAGAGTTGATGTATCAAATTACAGCCCAAAAGAATTAAAAGGTAGACTAATACACGAAAGTTTAATCGCAGAAGAATGCAATAGATGTGGATTTAACGAACGTAGAGTGGTTGACTACAAGGTGCCATTAATATTAAACTTTAGCGATGGTAACGCAAAAAATTGGCAACTAGAAAACCTTGAAATGCTATGTTATAACTGTTATTTTTTAAATATTGGTAACGTATGGAGCGATAACCAACTACAACAAATGGAAGACTACAACCAAAAGAACAAATTCAATAACGATCCTAAACCTGACTGGGAAATGGATGAATCCCACATTGAACATCTTAAAGATCTCGGACTATGGGATGAAAAAGAAGATGGCGAAGAATTTATAGACTTTACGTAAAAAACTTGGATCCCCAAGATATTTTTCTTATATTAATGTAATAAATTAAGGGAAAAAATATGGGCAAAATGAAAGAAAAATTTTTAGAGGATCAAGAAAAAGCAATCAACGATGCATTAGATGCATTTTATGATGATGATTACCAATTAGAGGAATATTATTCTTCATTAGGTAAAACACCAACTACACAAGAAGAATCACAAGCAAATCATGATGCATGGTGGGATAGCTTAACTGATGAACAAAAACAACAGTTATACGATAACCAAGAACGAGTAGATAATGATATAGAGGGCCCAAATGCCAAATATGGGATATAATATGAGTATAGATAATACATCAAAAGAACGCTTTTTAGAAGCTAAAAAGAAAGTCACTAAAAAATATCCTGGTGCTAAAACAATGAGAGATCATTTAGGTAAATACTTTGTTGCAACATCAGATGGTAGAGATATAAATAATCTACAAGTAAGTCAAGCAATCAATACATATGCTTTTGATGATGAAAGTGATCTATTAGGATTTAACGCAGCATTAAATAAAATAGCAACTGTACCACATTCAAATTCAATTAAGGAAGCTTGGCTTAGAACGGAGGTAGCTATTAAATCATATCACGTTGTAAACAGAAATAGTAATAAATTCAGTGACGATAAAGTCATGAAGAAAATGGCTAAAGATTTTGAATAATATAAACATGACACCATTATTGTTAGGGATGGGCTCTTTTTTGATAGCCCATATTCTAACCTTTTTCCAACTAAATGGGCAGTTTTTATATAAGTCATTCCAAAAGCATGAATGGCTAGTAGCAGCTTCTGGAGTTATATTATCCTTTTTCTATATGTGGGGCACTAAATATGTTGTAGAAGCATTTAATGGTTTATTATGGCCTGGTAGATTTATAGGTTTTGGAGTTGGAATGGTAATTTACGCCATAATGGTAAGTTATTTTTTCAACGAAGGTATTAACCTAAAAACACTAACAAGTTTAATTCTAGCAACAGGATTAGTTTGCGTGCAGGTTTTTTGGAAATAATTCCTCACTAAATAAATAGGTTATGTCCATTTTACTAAATGAGGGTTGGTGCGAGGAGCCAACCCTTTTTTATATTTATAACAAATGAATAAAATGTATACACTAGGAATACCAAAAACACAATATAGAAGGACTACACAGGTTTTAGGACATGAACGTAGTGAACCTATAGAGTATAATGCTGAAAGGCAGGATGATGGTTTTTATATGTTTAAGTTTCCATTTGCAGACGAATATGATTTTAGAGATATAGTTAAACTTTTAAAGCAAAATGGTATCACAACAATAGGTGCAGACGCCCAATTAACAGAAAGACAAATTATGAAATTAGTAGATTTAGTACCCTTAAAAGAAATGGATATGAATGATCCAGTTATGATGAGGACAAGAGCAGCCAAAATGAAAGCAGATAAAGAAGCTAAAAGAAAGGCAAACAGAATAGACGGCAATGAAGCCATGTATCTTAGGGGTGAAATAGCTGATTTAAAAGATGAAATCAAACAGATATACATTGATATGGAACAAGAAGCTGAGCCAGAGGGTGGTCCTGTAGCTGATATGTATGGTGATTTACTTAACAAAGCAGAAGCCAAATTAGCTGATATGCAAAGAAAATTAGATGATTATGATATGAATGAAAATACTAATCTAATAAGAAAAGCTATTAAAAAAGAAATTAAATCATTAAATGAAGATTCTAATAATAAAGGATACCAAGCAGCTAGAAAATTAATTGATCAATTAAGAGAAAAAACATATAGATCATTCTCCGATGAAGATTTGGATGCATTTTCTAAAGAAATGGTTTTACATTTTATAGACAATCCTGCTGCTGAAGCAGCTCTTATGATGCGTTCTGCAAAAATGAAAGGAGACGATTATAAACCAGGTACAACAGACGAACTACCATTCGAATAATGAAGTTAAAAAACCTCATAGAAGCTGAATATGGTGGGCACGATCTGTTATCTCAATATAGGGATCAAATACAATCAGACCATGGACACCAACAATACAGAAATCTTCAAACTTTACTTTCACAAAATAAAGATAGAGAAGTAATAGATTGGTTAAAAGGAAATTCATACGTAGAAGATTTAGATGATATGGGACCAGATGATAAAGCTTTAGAAGCAATTACAAAATATATTAGAGAAAATTTACGTAATTGGTTTGAAAAAGAAGATTGGGTACGAATAGATACTCAAGGTAATATCGCAGGACCTTGTGGTTCAATGAAGAAAGGCAAAGCTACAACGCGCTGCCTGCCTAGAAAAAAAGCACAGTCACTTACAAAAGCCCAACGTAAAGCTACATCCGCAAAAAAAGTAAGAGGCAGTAAAAAAGGTAAACAGTTTGTAAAAAATACTAAAAAAGCAACAGTAAAGTTAAAAAAATGAAAAAATCAGAGTTAAGAGAAATAATCAAAGAAGCAGTATTTGAAAAAATGACTGAAGAACTTTGTAAAAAAGGTAAAGCATACATTGCAAAACGTAAACGAGCAGGTGAAAAATCATCAGCTTACTTATCAGGTAGAGCAGTTAAAGTATGTAAGGGTCAAATGCAAGGTGAAAACACACTAAATGAATTTGTTGGTAAAGAATTAGAAGATAGGAATGAACCTTTATATGACAAATTAGTTCCTGGACAAGGAGATGCTGAAACTGTAGAAGGTGAAATGCTAAGAGCTATTAATAGAATTGTTTATCGTTATTACAATGATGGAGATGAATATCATACAGGGTATGGTACTGAAACAGCAGGACCTGCTCATTCATTCTTAGTTAATGCTAACCATCCTTTAAAATCAGCAATGGTTAAAATATTTGGAGACGGAACTAACTATGAACAAACAATTAAAGACGCTTTAGATACAATTTTAGATTACATTGAATCTAGACAAGGTAAATATACTAAAAATACATTAGGTGGCATGTTTGATTATGAGCCTGAATTTGAGGATGATGAATTTGAAGAAGAAGATTATGATGACTATGACTATGATGATGAAGATGATTATATGCAAGAACATGATTCTAAAGTAAAAACAGATGATGACATTGAATTTAAAATATCATTAAAACATTTACTAGATAAACACATAGTTAAAAAAGATGATTAGATTTGAAAATGGTTATAATTAGGTAAGGCTAATACTATATGTAACAAGTAATATAAAGTACAATATGTATCAATATGATGGATATATTTAATGAAATATCATGGCCCCAATTCATCCAACTGAATGAAGTACGTAATTTACCTCTTAATAAGCAGGTAAATAAATACAATCAGTACATTAACGAACTGAACGTATTACGTCTAGATTGGTTGGCTTACCAAAATAAGGGATCCATCTATCTTCCAACACCACCCCAAGACACAAATTTTCTATTACAAGAAGATGGATTTAATATATTACAAGAAGACGGAAGTAAAATTACAATAACATAATTATGGCAGATTTACCAATTTCAGGATTACCTCAATCTACAAACTTAGATGGAACAGAATTATTAGTTAATGTTCAAGGTGGGGTTACAAAATATCAAAATGTACAAGATATACTTGATGCTAATTTACCAATAACTTCAAGTGGTATAGAATCAAATTATATTGACTTTAATACAGGTTCGCTAGTAGAAGGCAAACCTGGTAGGCTAAAATGGAACGATGTTGATGGTACGTTAGACCTTACACTTAAAAGGGGAAATGTAACCCTCCAAATAGGACAAGAAGAACTAGTCCACGTTTATAATAACACTACAGCAAGTTTCTTAGAAGCAGAATACAAAGCAGTTTATATTAGCGGATCTACTAGTGAGTTCCCTGCCGTAGAATTAGCAAATAACCTATCCAGGGTAGCATCCGAAAATACAATTGGAATCGTAACAGAAACTATAACTTCAGGTGAAACAGGATATATCACTACTAGAGGTATGGTTAGAAATATAGATATGAGTGCGTTTACCGCAGGAGATACACTATATTTAGGAGCAGCAGATGGTGTATTAATAAATGAACCACCTTTACCACCTGCCCTTACTGTAATTATGGGATATTGTATTGACCCTAGCCCTACAACAGGCTCAATGTATGTTAATGTTAGAAGCGGTTTTGAATACCCACAATATGCTATTGCATATAACCTTTCAGACCATACTGCATCTCTTGCTAATACAGAAACTCTTATTGACTTGGATACTCCCCAAGTACAGAGCGGTATTACAGTTGTAGATGGGTCTAAATTCACAGTATCAACTCCTGGATTATACGAGTTTGTCACTATTGCACAAATAAACAGAGATGCAAGTTCAGGCACTGCTACAATGTATTTTTGGATGAAGAAAAATGGAGTAGATGTTCCAAATTCAAATAATAACATAAGTATAACTGGGAATGCCGGTGTAGCTGCAACCTTATTAGATAGAAATCTTGTAATAGTATTAGAAGCAGGAGATTATATTCAATTCTATTGGGCAACCGATGATACAAATATGGTACTAAGATACTCAGCACCAGGAGCAAGTCCAACCCGCCCAGCAACACCTGCTGTTAAAGTTACAGCAACGAGAATAAGTTAATGCAACCATACACCGACTTAGAGATTACAGACAAATATATTATTAGATAAACATATATTAAAAAAAGATGATTAAATTAAAAGACATACTAGTAGAATCAGAAGTATCAAAAGAACTTTGGTATCATATTGAAAACAATATTTCACTTGAGGAATGTGTGTTTAGATATGGTTCACCTAAATACTTTACTTTAATAAATGAAGCTAGATTACTACAGTGTGAACAAAACATTGATTTTGATAATCAAACAAGAGCATTACTTGAAACTGATTTAGGTAAGTTTGGAACATATAAGGGTGAAGAAGTTGCTTTAGATTTTCCCTTAATTAATCATGAAGCTTTAGATGAAGCAAAGAAAAAACCTCTTGGAAAACCAAAACGAGGTGGGCCTAAAGCATACTACGTTTACGTTAGAGATCCTAAAACAAAACGTATTAAAAAAGTAACATTTGGTTCAGGTGGTTTAAGAGCAAAAATCAATAATCCAAAAGCTAGAAAAGCATTCGCTGCACGTCATAAGTGTTCTACTAAAACAGACAGAACAAAAGCATCTTATTGGTCTTGTAGATTACCACGTTACGCTAAACAATTAGGATTATCAGTTAAAAACCCAGGTGGATTTTGGTAACAGTACTCCCATTCGAAGAAGAACAAATTAGTGATAATATTTTTATTAGAACATTCTCTGCAGATGTAGATGAAATGGATCTGATATGGCACACAGATAAAGAAAATCGCTTTATTAAAGTGTTAGAAGGTAATGGGTGGCAATTTCAATATGACGAAGATTTACCATTCGAAATGACAGATGGATTAGGCTTTCCTGTAATGAAAGGTCAAATACATAGAGTTATAAAAGGGGTAGGACCCCTAAAAATAGAGTTACATAAGAATATATTGTAACTAGTTATACAAATAGTTTTAAAGAGGTTACGTTAACTTTGAAACATTTGTATTATGAAACGCGTCATCACCCTTTTACTTTTATTTTTAAGCTTAAGTTCTTATTCTCAAACACTTAAAATACCACCTATGAGAAATGGTGGTGATAAAATATTACATTTCACTGCTAGTTACGTTATAAGTTATACAACATACCATTATTTACAACCTAGAATTGGACACAAAAAAGCAAAAACATATAGTATTCTTACTAGTTTAGGAGTGGGTATTATGAAAGAAATAATAGATGAACGTTATAGAAAAGGGTGGGAAGCCGGAGATATATATGCCAACACAGGTGGTATAATACTGTTTAGGTTAGATTTATCAAAAAACAATCGCAAAAAAACTTGGAGAAGCAAATAACCTTTCGTATCTTATAGTAAATATAAGAGATAAAATATGGAAGAATTAAAGTTATTTGTAGATAAATTACAAGGTACATCTAGTAGTTTAGATAAAGTAGAAATACTAAAACAACAATCAGAATTTATACAAAAAGTACTTGAGTACACTTATAATCCTTACAAACAATATTACGTTACTAGTAAAACATGTAAGAAAAACAGTGGACTATTTAAGTACAACACACATGAAACTATTTTTAGTTTGTTAGATGATTTAACTAACAGAAAATACACAGGTCATGATGCCATAGCACAAATAAATGGTTTTATTACTGCTAACCCAGGTTATGAAGATTTAATTTATAATGTAATTGATAAAGATCTTAAAACTAGAACAGGTACTAAGGTAATCAATAAAGCATTTCCAAATTTAATTCCTGAATTCAATGTAGCGTTAGCTCAAAGTTATGAACCCAAATTAGCTTCGTTTGGTGAAGATACAGATGAAGTATGGTATGCTAGTAGAAAATTAGATGGTGTACGTTGTTTAGCCGTTGTAGATGAAATGGGTGAATGTACATTGTATAGTAGAATGGGTAAAGAATTCACTACATTAAATAAAATCAAATATGCTATTGAAGCTACAGGCATTATCAACTATGTGTTTGATGGTGAAATATGTTTATTAGACAAAGATGGTAATGAAGATTTTCAAGGTGTAATGAAAGAACTTAGACGTAAAGACCATCAAATTGAAAATCCTACATTTATGATATTTGATATGATTCACAAAACTGACTTTGAAAACAATAAGTCAACAGAAATACTATCAGACAGATTACACACATTAAGATCATGGTTAGGTCCTAGATATGACACTAAAGAAACATTACGTTATTTAGATCAAGCAATCATTACAGATGGAAGACATTTTGACATATGGGCTCAAATGGCAACTGATAATAATTGGGAAGGATTTATGTTGCGTAAAGATGTAGGTTATGAAGGTAAACGTAGCAATAATTTACTTAAAGTAAAAACATTCCACGATGCTGAATACACAGTTGTGGATGCTGACTTTGGTTCTATGTCTGTAGTTCGTGATGGTAAAGAAAAACAAGAAACAATGTTATCACAAGTTTGGATTGAACATAAAGGTTATAAAGTAAAGGTTGGTAGTGGTTTTAGTCAAGAACAAAGAATCAAATATATGAACGAATCTATTATTGGCAAAACAATTACAGTACAGTACTTCAGTGAGACTACTAATGATAAAGGGGGTATATCATTAAGATTCCCTACAGTAAAACACATATATGAGAATGAAAGAGATTGTTAAAAGTAAAATACACCCAAGTTTTAAGTTAGTAAATTATTTTTACCCCCATAAGAATAAGTTAACTATGGATAGGTGGCCTCATGGGAGTAAACGTGTAGTAAGAGCTGTTTATCTTTTAGTATTAGATGGAGTAGTAATTAAAGTAGGTCAGTCTATAGACTTTTTTAGAAGAATGAATGACTATAAATATGCTATAGGTCATTCTTGTAAAAAACTTACACCTATATTAAGTGAATTCCTTAAACAAGAAAATACTAGTATTGAAATTTATGTAAGATTTTATGACGAAGAACTTTATAGAATAGACGAATGGGGAGAAAAAGTAACCCAAACAGATTGTATAATTTCAGCTGAAAGAAAATGGAAAGAGTATTATAAAGATACTATACTTCTTCCATAGATAACTTGGAAAAGCAAGATATCTTTCGTATATTCACGTATAATATAAAAATATGAAGATACCACCAAAACCAAAACGCGGTAAACGCTCTCCATTTTACTGGTGGCGTAGATGGAAATCGCACAAATATTTACCTGTTAGAGCAGGTTTGTTAGCTAGAATTCGAAATGGTGATTTTGAATATCCCGAACAATTTGAATGGGCTGAATATGAAATGCATTATATGAAAGACGAGCATGATGAATATAGGGCTGAGTATCAAGGTTGGGGTGATATAAAAGAAACAGAACGTTATATAGATATTGAAAAGCGTTACCGCAAACGTTATAATAAACTTATTGAAGATGCTAGTGAAGTAGAGATGAGACACTTATTATCTTTAGAAGATGCATTTTGTAAAGAATTTCTTTTTACCAAAGATGAGTTAAGAGAAATTATGGGAGAATTTGGAGGCACAACAGAGGATTTGTATCTTTACCTAGATGTATTACAGGCAGGAGATAGAGGACCTGAAACTAGAAATCAATTAGAATATTTAAATAAAAAGTATGGCTTACGATCCACATTTAGATAGATATAAAAAATATATCAAGATGAAAATCCCATTCAATGATGCAGCTTGTTTAGAAGTGTATTTCATGGATAAGTGGACTCGAGTTACTAGCAGTGATTTTAGATGTTATAGTGGGCCTCGAAGGATAACTGAACATCATGTTAATCCAAAGAAACACGTGGTTAATCAATATGAATATGAGGGACCTGTATATGCTAAAGATACAAACATAGAATATATAGGTGAAGTAACAAATAATTTTGTACATAGAAGTCAAATTGAATTATGAGAAGATTAATATATGACATGTACTACAGAGATGAGATTACTCAAGATGTAGCGATTAAATTATTAGATCAATTAGAAAAGTCAAATAAAAAAAGAAGATAATATGCAATACGAACAGATTATAGATGGTTATTACGAGGGTGGTGAGGTTAAAGCTATAGATATGCTCAACTCAAAACCACTAACTAAAGATTATTTCAAGTCAAGACCTGACATGAAACAACGAGTAGAAAAAGCAATCAATACTCAAACTTACTTGGCTGCCTACCAAAGGGGTACTAGGTTAGGATGGAAATTCATTGCTAAAGAAGAAGTTAACGAACACATAAACACAATAGCAACAGTGAGCAAAAAATCATCATACAACAGTAGTACACCACCTAAAGATTTTTTCATTGACGAATTAAAATGGAAGTTTCTAGTACGTAACATTGAGAAGGGTAAAAACATAATGATGACTGGCCCTTCAGGTTGTGGTAAAACAGATGCTACATTCAAAGCAGCTGAAGCACTAGGTAGAGAAGTTATGTATTTTAACTTGGGTGCAACACAAGATCCACGTTCAACTTTAATAGGAAATACACATTACAATAAAGATTCAGGTACATATTTTAGTGAATCATCTTTTGTTAGTGCAATACAAAAAGAAAATGCGGTTATTCTTTTAGATGAATTGAGTAGAGCGCATCCCGAAGCATGGAACATTCAACTATTTGACCAACTCCTTTTAATCTATTGCGCATTTTAAATGACAATAAAACGGCAAATGAACTGAATAAATTAACTCCCTCTGTAAATGCACTAAATATAGCGAGTGACTTAGCTCTCTCGTGCCAATCCACTTCTCCATCAAACGAATCTCTTACATCCATTAATGTTTCTATTTTAGCCATTGTGGTTTCATCTTCTAAAAACTCAGAAAAATCATCTAAACCTAATTCTTCATTTAATAAAGAATAAGCTTCAGCATGAATTGTTTCCATAGCACCAAAGGTAGTTGCCATTGCAATGATTTCTGGTTTACGGAACCATTTTGTAACTAATCCTGTCCAATAATCATTAACTACAGTTTCAGTTTGGGCAAAACCTTTTAAAATAGAACCAATAATGTTCTTTTCAGTTTCGCTTAAATTTTGTTTCCAATCATTGATATCACTCATCATTGGAACTTCTGTGTGTATCCAATGTGCTTGTTGTTGTTTTAGCCAATAGTCAAATGCTGTTGGGTATTCGAAGGGTTTGTAAACGATTCTTTCTTTTGTGATATCTTTTTTTGCCATTTTTGTGTTTTTTTAGAATTAAAAAAAGGGGCTAAACCCTTGTGTGTTATAAGTACAATATATACAAACAAGACCTGCTAAAACCCAAAGAAATTGTTGGATTCTTGTTGAAGTCTTCCTCGTTGTCTAGGGTTTAAATCTCCTTGTTGGTTTGGTTGTGGTCTATTATTTCCTCTCATATTTATTTCAATCTTGCCTATAGCAGTGTCCATAACTGAGTCATAAGTTATACCATCTGCCCCATATCTGTTTTTCATAATGTGCCATCTACCATTACCGTTTTCTTTGTCTTCGGCACTTCTAGCTAATGACATGGCAAAATCAGTAATCATCATTTTAGAATAACTTTCAGCCATTCTGTCTCCTTGAATGATGTCTTCTCTTGCTCCTGATCTATTTACTTGTGAAGCTGTCCAAATAGGTACCTTCATTTCAGTAGCTAGACCACGTAAACTAGTATAAATGTCATCTAGTTTGTCTCTTTTTTCTTTACTTGATTTAGAAGTAAGCAAATCAGCATAATCAACAATAATCATGTCTGGTTGAATGTCTTGTTGAATACATTTTTCTAAATGGGCATGTATAGTATTTACAGTTGCTTGTCCTGCTGGGTATTCTCTAATGTAAAGACCACCTCGTAAGGTTGACAAATTTTCTGTTACTTCTTTTTTAAAATCAGTAATATCTCCTACAGGTATTTCTGAAAAACAAGCATCATATCTTCTACCAACATACTTTTCACTTAATTCTAGTGTATAATGTATAACTGTGTATCCTAATTTTACAGCTTGAGCACCTAATGCTATTAAAGCCCATGATTTACCACCACCAGGACCACCTGCTATTAAACCTAAATCTCCCTATCCTAAACCATTACCTAAAAGATTATTAATAAGTGGCCAAGGTGTAGCTATAGTATTTCTAGCTTCTTCTCTAAATCGATCTTCTATTTCTGTAATATATTCGTGACCTATGTCTCTTTCTGTTCCTGCTTTTAGAGCACTATCAATTAAGTTTCTGATATCATCATAATCCCCTAATTCTAAAAGATCAACTGACTTCATTAACGCACCCTTTAGTGTTTGATTTTTACAAAAATCTAAAAATGTGTCTTTAACAAACCCTAAATCTGTTGCTTTGGATGCTTTGTATGCTTGTTTAAGTAAATCTTTTACAGCTACATTTTGTAGTTCTTTATTTAAATTTTCAAGTTCTACTTTAAACACCTCCATTGTGGGAACTGTTTTATATTCGGTGTAATAGCTGAGTGTTTTGCGAATAATCCATTTACCAGCATCGTTATCAAAATAATCTGGAGAAACTATATCTGCAATTTGTTGTAGAAAGTCTCTGTCAGTTATTAGAATACCAATATCCTTCGTTTGAAATGAATGTCCGTATTGAGTTAATTTACTCATGTGTTTGTTTTGCGAATGTATTTAACTTAATAAAATGTTCTTTTAACCATAAATCAGGGGATGCGATTGCATTTCCTAATTGATCATCATTGTACATTATAATAAAATCATTTCGGGAAAGCAAATTTATTGGGGCTTCTATTAGCCTTGTTATTCGTAATTTTAGCTCTCCTGATATAGGTGGATTTTTTAAATCCATTAACTCTTCATTTAGTCGGAGTTGGTCTGCCGACTCACTAATTCTTTTATGCATAGGTTCTTCTCCTTTACCGGCATGTTCCAAGATGAAATCAAGATCAAGGGTTGTTTGAGTAAATAAGTCTGGAACTATTTTAGGTAATTTTTTAGGACCTAATCCTTTAACACCAGGGATATTATCAGATTTATCACCCATTAGGGCTTTATACATTAAAAAATTGTGAGCCGGTATCCCATAATCAGCTTCTAC
>JACKZZ010022095.1_pt1 | contig 45617 bp, 47 predicted proteins | sample 8027871 | NCBI WGS metagenome assembly JACKZZ01 (sample SAMN15724774, study PRJNA655200) | protist metagenome | isolation source: fluorescence activated cell sorting (FACS) single amplified genomes of... | place: USA: West Boothbay Harbor, Gulf of Maine | collected 2000-07-19
TTTACCTGCTGGTGTATCTGATGTGTTACCACCAAAAATATCTTTTTATAAATATGTAGGTGAAAAAGGATTAGTTTCATCAGGAGCAACATCTGGTTTAAATGTTAAAGACCCTGTTAGTTTATCAACAATTGAAGAATTAAGTGGATCAACATATAGTCCATCTTTAAGTGGATTTACCACATTACCAACAGAAGTTGATGGTGTAACAAGTTATTCGGAAGAACAAAGGATTTTAGTTAAAAACCAAACAGATGCCATTGAAAATGGTATTTATGTAGTTTCTGGTACTACATTAGTAAGAGCCTTAGATCATGATGGAATGCCAATTGGAGAAGTTGGTGTTAATGATTACGTGTTTGTCACATCAGGTTCTACACTTATAGCTACATCTTGGGTATTATCATCAACAGATGCTGCCGATAAAGATAGAATTAACGTTGGTATTGATACACAAAATTGGTCATTATTTGCTCAATCAAGAGCATACGTAGCTGACGAATTAGGTTTAAAATTAGCTGGTGATACATTCTCTATTGATTTAGATGAAGAAGGTGTTTATGGTTCTGGTTTAGAACAAAGTATAGATGGTATTAGAGTTATACCAGCATTACTTAGTGATTTAAGTGGTTCTACTGAACAAATCGGTTCATTAGAAGATGAAATAATTACATTAACTGGTGATACAAGTTCATTAGATGTTGCTTTATCAACTGAAATTTCAACAACTGATTCAGAAGTAACATCATTAGAAGATGAAATAATTACTTTAACTGGTGATACAAGTTCATTGGATACAGCATTATCAACAGAAATTTCAACAACAGACGATGAAGTGACAAGTTTAAGTACAGCAATCGGTAATGTAGATTTTTCAAGTTTAGAAAATGAAATAATTACATTAACAGGTGAAACAAGTTCATTAGATGTGGCTTTATCAACTGAAATTTCAACAACAGACGATGAAGTGACAAGTTTAAGTACAGCAATTACATTGGTAGATGGTGTAGGAGCAGATAACGCAGGTAGTGGTTTAACATTCATAAGTGGTGTTACTAATACTTTAAATGTTGATATAGATGGTGTAACTTTAGTTTATACAGGAAATACAATCGAAGTTGCTGATTCTATTATAACTGAAATTTCAACGATTGGTGATGAAACTGTGTCGTTAAGTACAGCTATATCATCAACAGATTCAGACGTTACTTCTTTAAGTACAGCTCTTTCTACTGTAAGTGGAGATACAATTGATATTACAACCATATTAGCAAATGGTGAAGTTCTCGGAATGTCAGGTGGTGAATTAACAGGATTTACATATAATACTGATATAGCATCATTAGCAACAGAAATTTCTACTGATGGTGATGATATAGTTTCATTAAGTTCAGCCATTGATAGTATACAACCATTAGAAGAAGGTAACGCAGGTAGTGGTTTAACATATTTAAGTGGAAGTACTATACCAACATTAAATGTTAACGTAGATGATTATACAATCAAAATTGTTAATGATGAATTAAGAACACCAGAAGGATGGATGCAATCAGATGGAGCATCAACTATTTCAGGTGGAACATCAGGAGCAACTAATATATCATTGACGTATGATCCTGTTGGATATGTATCAGCCTTTATTAATGGAGTAGAATATATAGTTAGTATGACACCTGGTACAAGTAACACAAATCAACCATTTTACTTTAATGAAATTCCTACAATTGGATCAGTATTATATTTTGATGCTGGTGAAGCTGGATTTGATTTAATATCTGGTGTTGATTTAGTTGTAGTAAAATATCATTTTATTGATATAGCATAAACAATTTAATATAAAATAAAAAGGGAATATTTAAAGTATTCCCTTTTTTTATTGATTTAGTTTTAGTTTATATAATATATAACACCATGAATATTACAATCACTTTTGGTACAAATGATAAAAATTTTAGTGTGTGGTCATCAGGATCAATACAAAATACTCTTTCTTTATATAGAATGTTAAAACCGATAAAGGAATTTAACGTTAGATTAGTTAATCTTGGAATAGATGTAAAAACAATAAAAAAAGAATCTGGTATTAATTTAAAAAAAGATTTTGAATTTCACACTTGGGAACAAGTTTGTGATGATACAGATTTGATGATAGAATCGAGTTTCAAATTAACAAAAAAACAAACAAACTATTTAAGAAGTAAAAAAACAAAATTAGTTTTATATAAAACTGGAAATGCATACGTATTCGATTTAGAAGAAGTTACATTTAATAAATTTAAAACACCTATACTTTATGATCAATATGATGAAATATGGACATTACCACAACACCAAAAAACAAGTGAATATTATTTAAGAGAATTATACAATACAGATGTCCATATATTACCCTGTATATGGAATAGTGAATATATTAAAAGATATGAAAAATATTTAATGATTAATAATAATAAATTACAATATACACCACATAATAATCCAAAAAATATAACAATATTTGAACCTAATATAAATATAGTGAAATCAGCTATATACCCAATATTGATAGCTAATAAAGTTTATAAAGAACGACCAGAATTAATAGAACAAGTTAGGGTATTAAATTCTAAACATTTATTTACAAATAAAAGATTTTTATCTATTATTGGTAAATTAAAAATATTTAAAGATGATAAAATATCTTTTGAACAAAGATACACCACTCCTATAATTTTATCAAAGGTAACTGATGTTGTTATATCACACCAATGGGAAAATGAATTAAATTATTTATATTTTGATGTATTGTATGGTAAATATCCACTATTACATAATTCTGAACCACTCAAAGAATATGGGTTTTACTACGATGGGTTTAATATTGATGACGCTAGTAATAAATTAATTCATATTTTAACAAAGTCTGATAAGACACATAATTTCTACATAAAAAAATGTGAACAAGCATCTTTTAATTATTCAATTATTAATAAAGCAAATATAAATCGTTACAAAGAAAGAATTTATAAATTAATTGGTTAATTTTTTTATCATTTTTGACAAAAAGTAAATATTTTATTTAATATATAATACTAAATATCTAAAAAAAATAATCATAAAAAATGGCACAATTAATAAAAGGAAAACAGATAGCTGAACAAACGATCACTATTAGTGGATCAACGGGGAATGTTATCGCACAGGGTGATCTTGATATGAGTTCATATAATGTTATATTAACCGAAGCGCCGACACTCGATACACAAGCAGCTAACAAAGCTTATGTTGATTCTGTCGCTCAAGGATTACAACCACACGCACCTGTACTTGTTATATCTTCTACAAATTTAGATTTGGATGGGATAGAAACAGTAGACGGTGTAGTACTAGTTGCTGATAATTCAGTATTAGTAAACGGTCAAACTGATAAAACAGAAAACGGTATCTACTTAGTAAAAGCTGGAGCTTGGACAAGACGAGAAGATGCTGACGGAGACCCAGATCATGAAGTTGCTTTAGGTGATTTCGTATTTGTGGAAAGTGGAACAACTAACGCATCATCAGGATGGGTTTTAGGTGAAAGTGACGCAGCTGATCCAACTATTGACCCAGGTACAGATACACAGTTTTGGTTTAAAATGGCTGCTCCTGGTAGTTATTCAACAGATGGTGAAGGTATCGAAATAAACGGTAGTGTATTTTCATTAGAAATAGACGGAGATACATTAACAAAAACTGCTGATGGGATAAGAGTTGCAGCATCATTAGTAACACAAGTTTCAACTAACCAAGATAATATCACATCATTAGCAACAGAAATTTCAACAAGTGTTGAATCAATTGACTTAGCAATTTCAAATAACGATGATGATATTTCATCATTAGAAACTGGGATTTCAACAGATGTAGAAAGTATAGATTTAGCAATTTCAAATAACGATGATGATATTTCATCATTAGAAACTGGAATATCAACAGATGTTGAATCAATTGACTTAGCAATTTCAAATAACGATGATGATATTTCATCATTAGATACAGCATTATCAACTGAAATTTCAACAACAGATTCAGATGTTGTTTCTTTAAGTACCGCATTATCTACTATTAGTGGTGATACATTAGATATCACAACTATATTAGCAAATGGTGAAGTTCTTGGTTTATCAGGTGGTGAATTAACTGGTTTTACTTATTCAAATGATTTTACATCAATTGAAACAGCATTATCAACAGAAATTTCTCAGACTAATTCAGATGTAACAAGTTTAAGTACAGGTATTTCTGATGGTGGAGCAGGTATTACTTCATTAGATTCAGCATTATCAACTGAAATTTCAACAACAGGAGTTGAAGTTACTTCATTAGATACAGCAATATCAACTGAAATTTCAACAACAGGTGTTGAAGTTACAAGTTTAGATTCAGCATTAAGTACAGAAATTTCAACAACAGGAGTTGAAGTTACAAGTTTAGATTCAGCATTAAGTACTGAAATTTCAATAACAGGAAGTGAAGTTACAAGTTTAAGTACAGGTATTTCTGATAGTGGAGCAGGTATTACTTCATTAGATTCAGCATTAAGTACTGAAATTTCAACAACAGGAGTTGAAGTTACTTCATTAGATACAGCAATATCAACTGAAATTTCAACAACAGGTGTTGAAGTTACAAGTTTAACATCAGCATTATCAACTGAAATTTCAACAACAGGTGTAGAAGTTACATCATTAGATTCAGCATTATCAACTGAAATTTCAACAACAGGTGTTGAAGTTACAAGTTTAAGTACAGCTATAGATAGTATAGCCGCTCCAACTTACGAAGAAACACAAGGAGCACCAGCTAACGCAGGTAGTACAACCAATGTAGTAGTTAACGCAGCAGGTATCCCACAATTAGCAGCGGGTGAAAGTGTTGATGAAGATTCAGTTGTAGTATATTTAAATGGTATTGCTTATCCATTTGAATATTCACAAGGAGCACCAGCAATATTCTATACAATAGGAGCACCTACTAGTTCATCTGATACAGTATTATATTTTGATGGTGTAGCAGCGGGATTTGAAATCGAAACAGATGATTATTATAAATTGAAATATACAATTTCAAGCTAATAAATATAAAATCTTAATTTAAAAGGATATCATTAATTTGATATCCTTTTTTTTTGTTAAGACCACCTATTTCTAATATATAAAAATAAAAATATTTATATGAAAAAAGAAATAAATATTGGAGTAACGATATGTTTAGGAAGTGAAGATGAAAGTGTATGGACAAATGGTATTAAACAAAACGCAATATTCTTAGCAAAAACTTTCATGAATAGTAAAAAGAATTATAATGTATATATTGTAAATACAAGTGGTGTTAAAATAACAGATAAACTTAGTTGGGATATTAATGAATATAAAACTGTTCAATTAAACGATATTAAAGATAAATTAGATATAATTTTCCCTTTAGGTGGATCATTAAATAATGAATGGACAAAATATTTAAGAAATAGAGGTTGTAAAGTAGTACCATATAAATGTGGGAATGAATATATTATCAGTATGGAAAATATTATGTTTGGTAGACAAGATAATAAAATACAATATCCACAGGTTGACGAAGTTTGGAATATACCACAAATGGAAAATACAAATCAACATTATTGGAGAATTTTATATAATACAAACACTGTTACTATCCCTTTTGTATGGAATCCAATGTTTTTAGAAGAACATATAAATGATTTAAAATCACAAGGTAAAAATCCATATTATACACCATCAAAAAACCCTAAAAGAATTTCTGTATTTGAGCCAAATATAAATGTGTATAAATTTTTAATGTATCCAATGTTAATATCAGAAGATGTTTATAGAGAACGTCCTGAATTAATAGACAAAGTTAAAATAACAAATACACAAAAAGTAAGAAAAACTAAAGAACTATCATCAATACTATTAAATATGAATATTGTTAAAGATAAAAAAGCAACATTCGAAAACCGTTATCCTATGGCATGGTTTCTATCAGAACATACAGATGTAGTTTTATCACACCAATGGGAAAACCCATTAAATTATGCTTATCTTGATGCTGTTTATATGGGTTATCCAATAGTTCATAATGCTCATTTATTCAAGGGTGCTGGGTATTATTATGAAGGTTTTGATGTTCCAAAAGGAAAAGAACAATTAATCTATGCTATGACAGAACATGATAATAATTTAGAAGAATATGAAGAAAAGTCTAAAAAAATTATTTGGAAATATAGTACAGAAAATCCAGCAAATGTTAAAAAATATGATAAATTAATAGGTAATTTATTGAAAAATTAATTAATAAATATGATTAATATAGGAATTACAGTAAATATTAAAGAAGGTGAAAATATATGGATAAATGGTATTGTACAAAATGTTGTTAACTTTGCCTTATTATTAAAAAATAGTCCACAAAATTATAATGTAAATATTTTAAATACATCCGAAAAAAATAAATTAGGTTATAATATAAAAGATATAACTATTCATCCAATAAAAGACAAAATAAAAGATTTAGATATCCTATTTATTTTAGGATCACAAATTTTAGATGAAGATTATGAATATTTAAAAAGTATTGGATGTAAAATTGTTTTTTATAGTTGTGGTGCTAGTTATATCCTTGAAATGCAAAATATTCTTTTTGCAAAAAAAGAAAAAGAACGAGCATTCTATAAACATAAACCAGATGAAATATGGGTTATTCCACAAAATTATAAAACAAATAAATATTATTTTGAAACAATACATAATGTTGAAGTTAAAAAAGTTCCTTTTATATGGAGCTCAGTCTTTTTAGATTATATATTAGACAATACTAATATTGATGCTCATTATCACCCTTCAAAAGAAAAGAAAAGAATTTCTTGTTTTGAACCTAATATAGATGTTGTTAAATTTTCAATGTATAATATATTAATTGTAGAACAAGCATATAGAGAAAATAAAGATTTAATAAAACATTTTTATGTTACTAATACAACAGATAAAATGAGAGAATCAAAATTATTCATTAATATAGTTCAAAACTTTGATATAACAAAAGATAAAATTATGACATTCGAAACACGATATAGGATGCCATATTTTTTATCTGAATATACAGACATTGTAGTTTCATACCAATGGGAAAACCCATTAAATTATGCATATTTAGATGCCTTATATCTTAATTACCCATTAGTACATAATGCACATATGATAAAAGAATCAGGATATTTCTATAATGAATTTAATGTTAAACAAGGAAAACAAAAATTATTAGAAGCTTTGACTAAACATGATGATAATATCGAGGAATATAATAAAAGAAGTCAAGAAACATTAAATAGATTTTTACCAACTAATGAAGAATCAATTAATACATATGATAAAATGATAAAAAAATTGTTAAAGAAATGATAGAAGGGATATCAATTGTTATGGCTTACCATAATAGAAGAACACAATTAATAAGAACCTTAAATTCTATTGATAAAACAAATTATAATAAGAATAAAATTCAAATTATTATTGTTAATGATAATAGTTCAGAAGAACATTCAATTAATGATTTAAATGATAAATTTGATTTAGATATTTTCGTTATAAATATACCAAAAAAACAAAAGAAATGGGTTAATTCTTGTGTACCATATAACATTGGGTTTAATCATATAAAATATGATAAAGTAATAATTCAAAATCCAGAATGTTATCATAATGGAGATATTTTATCATATACTGATAAAAATCTAACTGATAAAAATTATTTTTCATTTGGTTGTTATTCATTAAATTATGATGAAACAAATAATGATAAATATGACCATATAGAATTATTAGATAAGAAATTTGACACTGTTTGTAGTTCAGGATGGTATAACCACGATAAACATAGACCATCTTATTATCACTTTTGTTCAGCAATAACAAAAGATAATCTTAAAGAATTAAATGGATTTGATGAAGATTATAAAGATGGTATTGGTTGGGATGATAATGAGATATTACATAGAATTAAATTATTAAATTTAGAAACGAAAATAATAAATGATCCTTTTGTATTTCATCAATACCATGATAGTGAAAATTATAGATATAATAATTTAACACCACAATCGGAAAAAGATCAAAAAAATAAATTATTTTATGATAATAAAACAATTTATAATAATAAAACATTAAAATTACCAAATTATGAAATATTAAATAATAAATATTATACTAAAAAATTAAATGATACTGATAAAAAATTAACAGTGTTGATACCTTTTAAAAATAGAGAAGATAACTTAAAAGTTTTTATCCCATATTTTCATAATTTTATGAAAAATAATTCCCCTGATATAAATTTCGAAATTGTTGTCATAGAACAAGGAAATGATAAACTGTTTAATAAAGGTATATTATTTAATGCTGGATATATTTTAACAAAGAATAATTCTGATTATTATGCATTACACGATGTAGATCAATTACCAGTGTCAGCTAATTATTCTTATAATGATAAAACTTATCATTTATGTGTAAACGCTATAGAACAAAGTAATAGTGGTGATTTTTTAAACCCATATAAAGAAGATAACTACCAACAAAAAGGCGGAGCTATAATAATTAAAAATAAATTATATAATATGGCTAATGGACATTCTAATAATTATTGGGGTTGGGGTTTAATTGATGACGATTTTAGTTTTAGATTATATGACACGGGTCATCAAATGTCGAGATGGGGTGTTAATAATGAAATAGGATATTATATTACATTACCCGCAAAAACAAATAGATTTTTTGATGATGAAAATTATAAAAGAAATCATAAATACGCAACAAAAGTTGTTGATAAAACAATTGATTGGAGAAAAGAAGGATTAAACACAACAGAATTCACGGTAACTGAAAAAATAATATATGATGATTACACAAGATATATAATAGATTTTGAAAATAATATTGATAATAATGATATACAATAAAGGTGAAATAAAAACAATATTTATAAATATACCCTATTCTGGTACAGAATCAATCAACAAGATATTTAGTGATGAAATAGAATATCATAAAATAGGGCATTACTACGAAAAATTAGATAATGATATATACAATTATTTTAATTTTTGTTCAATTAGAAATCCTTGGGAACGAATGGTTGTAGAATATGAAGATAATAATACTAATTTAAATTTTATTGATTATATCAAAAATCCAATTGTTAATAATTATAGAGATTGGTACACATATAAAAAAATCAATTTTACTCACCATATACTCCAATATGAAAATATTGATAATGATTTTTCTTATGTTTGTGGAAGATTAGGTATACATAATGTTAAATTAAATATCAATAAAGAAAAAGTAAATTATAGAAAATATTATAATAGTGAAAGTAAAGATATTATATTTAATTCATTCAAAAATGAAATAACATCATATAATTATGAATTCTAAAGATATACTAATATTATGTTCAAATGATAAGTATTTAGATCATTGTAAATTTATTTTTTCTATGTTTGATGATAAATGTAATTGGGATATAGATAAATGTTTAATTGTTGATGAAAGTGTAAAAACAGAAGATTTATCAACCTTCATAAATAAAGGAATCATAATCAAAAGAGTACCAAAACAAACAAAACCATATTTAATTAAATTTTATTTATTTGATGAATACTTCAAAAATTGGGAAAATATATTATATTTAGATGTGGATATTTATATATTCAATGATATAAAAGAATATTTTAAAACTAATTGTACTGATGTAAATAAAATATATGCTTGTGAAGATGTCGCTACTCCATATACTCATTTTTGTTTTAGATGGGATATTAAAATGAAAAATAAAATAATTAAGAATATAGAAGAAAAATATAATATTGATTTAACGAAAAAGTTTTTTAATAGTGGAATATTATATTTTAATACCAAAAATATTAAATCTGATACTGTAAATAAATTATTTGAAATACAACAAGATTTAATGTTAGAAAATAACCACAATGATAATGGTACAGACCAACCTATTATTAATCTATTGTTTAAAGACAATTCAGAATTTTTAGAAAAAACTAAGTTTACATTAGGAACAAAATTTAATAGGAATAATGATAGATCGTTGAATGAAAAAAATACATTAATACATCATTTCTTTGGGTATTTTGCTCCATGGAAAACTATTATTCAAGATAATTATGTTGATTACCCATTTAATGAAGAATATATAAAATATCTAACGATTTTTAATTCTTAATTTACTTATTTTTCTTTTTCTTAGAAAAATTAATCTTTTTCTATCATCAGTTATTAATCTAATTGCGTGGAAATCATCTACATAATGATAAGGTATTTTTATTATATTATCATCACAGATTAATTTTTTTGGGTTTATCAATAAAGGGTATTCGGTGCCAAATATAACTGATCGAGGGAAAGTTGATTCTAATGTATTGATTTTTTTACCATTTATTTTAAGTTTAGTCCAATCATCCATCTTACTATCAGCATCAATCATTTCCAAATATTCTAAATGTGTTTGATAAGAAGCATACCATTTAACATCTTTTAATTTTTCAACAACTTCCCAAATATCATCTTCTACTGATTCTTTGATACAATAGTAGTTTTTAGTTTTTACTTTACAAGTTAAATCTAATATAATTTGATCTAATAAATATAAGACAAGACCATAACTATCTAATCCATGTTCCATAGTATCAATTGAAATAGAAATAAAACTTTCTTGATATAATGGGTTAATATCATTAAATTCTTCTACTTTAATAAGTGGTTTAACCCCACTTAATTTATTAATTATTCTTGTAGTTAGTTGTTTTATTATATTTTCATTTCTAACTCCCATGTTAATATATATAATATAAAATTATATTTGTCCAATGAAGAGGATCGAAAAAGAATTATTATTACTTGATTTAGAAAATGCTAATATTACTGTGGAAAGAAAATATAGAAAATTGGATACTATTATAACATATTTTTTAGATGAAGAAGATTTAGAACCTATTGAAGAAGAATCTAATGTAAAAGAAGATAAAAAAGAAGATAAATCCGAAGAACCTAAAGAAGATGAAAAAGTTGATGTAGATGAAAAGGAAACAGAAGAAGAATCCGAAAAAACAGAAGAATCCGAAGAAGATGAACTTCCAAGAGATAGTAAAGAAGATTTACTTCCACAAGAAATAAAAGTAGTTTATAGGAAAATAATGATGAAAACCCACCCTGATAAGACGAAGGGTAAACCATATGAAGAAGAATATGAAGAATACTATAAGGATGCGGTTTTAGCTAAGAATGAAAATGATAAAGCTCAAATCCTTTACATTGCTTATAAATTAGATGTTAAAGAAGTATTTGATGTAGATGATGAACATTTTGGGAATGTGAGATATAAAATTAAAACACTTGAAATGAAATCAACACAACTTGATAATAATCCTTTTTGGGTGTGGTATCATACTGAAAATAAATCTCTCAAAAATATAATGATTCAACAAATATCAAAAATGAGAGTTAAACCTAAGAAATAATATTTTTAACACAAGATTTTGAAGAACAATAACAAGGTTTCTTCTTTGGTGATATAAAAAGTTTAACTATACTATATAGTGTGTATATAACTGAAAATAAAATAATTATTCCTACTATTATTTGTTGCATAATCTTTATATATTTGAAATTCGATTCTCAATATTTAACATTTTCTTTCTTCTTAAACTTCCATAGTATTCATTTACATCCATGTCATATATTTTTAAAACAACAAAATCCATTGACATAGGTTTATTATCAATATAATGAAATTCTCTTTCAGATTTTTTTGATTTAAAATATACCATGAAATTTATATTATCTATTGATATTTTATTTATTGTAATTTTCTCAACAAAATACTTACTCATATCAGGCGCATCACCAGGATGTTTTAATATGAATTTTTCTAATATATCATCATGTTTTTCGAACATTTTCAGTTAGTTGTTTAATTTTTACTTTTCTTAAATGTTGGTTAACATCCTTAAAAGGTACATCCACACATTCTACTTCTATATCTTTCCCAAGTGGGAATTTATACCAAATTTGATAATACGTGTCAAACGTATCTATTTTGATTATTTTATATCCTTTCTTGGGTACATAAATTGTACCATTTTCAAGTAAGTCTTTAACGAATTCCAACTTGTCGTTTGATTTTTTCGATTTTTTCATATCTTAAATAAGGATTAATATTATTTTTAGAAACTGCCCAATTAGTATGATCGTACCAACCATAACCACTACCATCAAATTCCCATTTTTTCAAAGCTATAAAATAATAATGGGGTAGTGTTTTAATATTTGTAACTATTATTTTAATATCATCTTCTAAATAATATTTTTCAATTGATTCCTTTATTAATTCATCCATTATGACATCATATATTTAGGACCGTGTCCATATTTCTTTCTAAATATTTCTAATCCACCACTTGTATATTGTTGTGCCATTTGGGGTGTTAAACTTTTTAAAGACTTTCCACCATTTTCATCATGATTTACAATGGAAGTTTTTATAAGAGCATGTTTAAGATTATGATTTTCTAAAACCATACCATATTCATCGTCACAACACCAAAATTCGAACCTTTCATCTAAATCACCTATTATATCATAAATGTCTCTACGTTGGAATATACACCACCCATTGATGAATTTACGGGTTTCATACCCATACTTCTCGTTAGTGAAATGTTTAGAAGTCATATTAACAATTGGTTCAACGGGACAAGCACTTAATAATTCTTCATCTGATTCCATTTCTCTTATAATATTGGATGCCCAATTTCTTTGAAATCTTAAATCATTGTTACATAAAACAACATATTTAGAATTTCCCATTTTTCTTCCTATGTTCATGAATTTATGATAACCAAACTTTTCAGTCATATAAACAACCTTAACGTTTTCAGGAAAAGTATATTTTACTTCTGAATTACTTTCTAATAAAAAAACATTAAAATTAATTTTTTCCGATTTTTCTGATTTTAATAAAGTTTCTATCCCTTTCTCGGTTATTTGCTTTAAATCAAGGGTTTTAGCCCAAGATAGTATTACTACGTCTACACTGTGCATAATTTAAACATTTGTTTTATTAATATATAATAAAAAAAGTGTTTTGTTTTTTTATTTAAAATTTTTTGATGTTTATATATCTTAATTTTAATATATAATATCAAATTAAAAATATTTATATTTAATGTCACAAAAGATAAAGAATAAACAATTAATTATAACAGATACATTTGATATTGGTGGTTATAGAATAACAAATCTAGCAAACCCAACAGAAAATACAGATGCGGTTACTTTACAACACTTAACTGATAATTCAGTATCTAGTGTTTCATCATCTACATTAAGTCAATTAACTGTGACAAATGGGAGTTCAACACCTGAATTAAGTATTGTTACTGGTCCTGTTGCTAATGGTGGAACTGCTTTGTCTACTGGTGATCAAATTTATGACTTTGTTACAGGGTTAGGATATCAAACAATAATAACTTTATATTCATTTACAGGAATAACATCCAATGAAAGTATAGGGTATGTACCATCAGGACAGACATTAGGGATGGTATATGTCACAAATAATGGTAGTGTTGAAGGGGATTTTAACTTAGGAACAACATCAACAGGGAATGAACTTTCACCATACACACCTATTACAGTAGGTGTAGGGGAAACCACTTCTGTTACTGTTAATATGAGATTATCATCAACATCAGATACAACAATTTATATTAGTGCAGATAGTTGGACAAATTTAGATATAGATGTAGAATGGGCACCAATAACTTATCAAAATGGTGAAATTGGTGGTGGTGGAGGTGGAACTGTAACTTTTGTTGAAGGTGCAGGTACAGTAAATGGATTATCATTATCAGGCGCAGTGTATACCGCAGGGAGTTTAACATTAGGTGGTACATTAGCAATAAATAATGCAGATTGGAGTGGAACAGATTTATCAGTAGAAAATGGTGGTACAGGTTTATCAACCGTAGCTGAAAATACTATTTTAACAGGTAATGGAACAGATGCATTAACATCAGAATCTAATTTAACTTTTGATGGTTCAACATTGACTGTAACAGGGGATTTAACTGTAAGTAACTTACCTTTGAGTGCTACTACACATGGAGTATATTATGATAGTGGTACAGGTGAATTTTCATACGAAGTCGCTGGTAGTGGTGGTAGTGGTGGATTTTTAGGTAATGTTACAAAAAATACAGCAGAACCATCTGATTTAGAAGGTAATCAATGGGTACAACCTGAACCACAACCAGATGGTACGTTTAATTATACCTTTGATAATTTTGATGATATAAATAGTACAGCAATAAATGTTAATCTAAGTTTAGAAAATGTTGTATTGAGATATCACGCCGATGGGTATTGGATAAAGGAAAGTTATAATAAACCGATTACGAGTGGTAAAACATGGGTAGGTACAACTAATAATGAAGTACAAGAAATGTCTGTTATCGAAGAATGGGTTACTACTGAAGCAGGCTTGTCTTATATAGGACAAAAATTTGCATATGATACACAAACAATATTTAAAACCGATTTTGACGAATTAACAACTTTACAAAATTATATTTTAATTGAAGATATTAACCTAAAAACAGTTGCAAATACTTTAATAGCATCTATCCCTTCTGGTAAAAAAATGTTAATCAATAGAGCAAAATTAATTATTTTAGGATCAGCATCACCTACATCATTTACTGTCAGTATAGGTGATAACGGGTCTAGTTATAATAACATAGTATCTTCTTCTACTATCGAAGATGTTATTATAGATGAAACTTATGATCTACAAATAGGAACTTTAACATATCCTAGACAATCTATAGCAGCTGATAGTAGTATTTATCTTAGAGTATCATCGGCTTCAACACATGAAAATGATTTAACAGCTCATTTATTAGTAGAAGGGTTTGTTTATTAAAATATATAAGTAATATGTTAAGAAATAATAGCACAGTACTAAGTAATGGAAATAAAATATTTAAGTCACAAGCAGTTGATTCATACTTATCATCAGTTGAATCTTATTATATGCAATGGCATGTATCTTTAACAGGAGTTACAGAAGATAACCCATTTAAATATTATGTACAACAACCAAATGCTTTAGTTAAAAGAATATACAATTCTGATGTAACTGATTATAATCAATTAATCAGCCCAACAAGTGAAAGTAGTGAAAAACCAATTTACACATTTGGGAATTTGGAAGCTGTAACTCAATTAGAATATCTTGATGGTGATTATAATAAACGAGGTGATTTAATAGGGTTTTTAGATCAATTTCCAAACATGGAATTGTTTACAATACAAAGCCAATTTAATTATAGTATTTCATATGCATCATTTCCGAAAAATCTTAAAAAATTTGATATAATTGATCAATATATATATGGTGATGTTAACACATTTCTAAATTGGGATAATTTAGAATATTTAAAACTATATTATTGTAAATTCACTGGTGATATTTCCATATTACTATCTTCTAATTTAAAACATTTAGAAATAGTAAATACAACAAATCTTGATGGTGATATAGAAAATATGTTTAATTACCCATTAAATTATCTTCGAATTCAAAATACAACTAATATAGATGGAAATATAGGAAATATTAATGTTTCAGGTTTAACATATATTTATTTAAACGTATATCGAAATGATGATATGTATGGTGATATATCTCATTGGACATTTAATGATGATTTAACATTATTTTATCTTTATATTAATAGAACACTACCACAAGGTATTACTGCTGATATAACAGATTGGGATTTTAGTGATACAAAATGTACTGAAATTACTATACAAGGTCAATCAAGTTTTGAATATATGATAACTGGTGATACTTCAAATTGGGGGTTACCAGACACCTTATCCACATTCCGTTTTTATAACATAGATATTGAAACAATCCCATTAGACTTTTCTAATACTAATTTATCATCATTCTATTTACAATATTGTGATGAAATACAATCAATAAGTGGAACAACATTTTCTGATAGTATTAGAACAATTTATATAAGTGCTAATGATTCATTAAATGATAATATTAATGATTGGTCATTTAATACAGGTTTGACACAATTACAATGTATAAGTTGTAATAATGTAGTTGGAGAAATAAATAATTTTACTATTCCAGAAAATGTAACTACCCTTTATTTTAATGGAGATTATGGCATCAATGGATATATTTCTGGTATAACATTCAATGATAAAATTATTAATATGCAATTAACAAATACGTCCATTTCGGGTGGTTTATCAAATTGGGTAGTAGGTCCATCTTTAAGAACATTATATTTATATAACACTGATGTATACATAGATTTTGATGATGGTGAGTTTCATACAAGTGGACTGACCAATTTAAGAATTAATAGCATTAGTGGAATCACTGGTGATTTGTCAAATTTTATATTAGATGATAATTTGGATTCTTTATATATGTATAATAGTAATATGGATAGTGACTTAGGGAATTTAGTTATAAATCCTAATCTAAGAGATTTAAGAGTTTATAATAACCCTGATTCATATGGGGATGTAACTGAATGGGTAAGTAGTGGAACAACATCATTGTATACATTAAATATATTTGGTAATAATAATATTAGTGGGGATACATCAGATTGGAATGTCAATTTAACAAGTACTTTAACCATAAACGATACATCTTTAAGTGGTAGATTAAAACATAATAACGCATATCAAGTTTATATCCAAAATACTAATATAAGTAGTAATGTTGCAGAAGATTTTAATTTGAGTAATAGATGTTATTATTTTAGAGGAGAGAATGCTGCGTTGGTAGGTGATTTATCAGGTGTTACTTTATTTAACAATTTTTATTATTTCTATGTACAAGATAATTCAGGCGTTACAGGATCGGATAGTTTTATTGATTATATCTTCATTAATAAGAAAAATTTTATTTATTCTACACCTCGAATAAACATAGAAAATATAGGTGATACAGTAACAGGGACGGAACAATTAGGTGATATAGGAACATGGTCAGGTGATGAAAATGATTTAACAGAAGAACAAGTAAATAATTTAGTAGATGGAACAGACTATGATGGTTTGGGTACTAATACAATATGGACACAGGCTGAAAAAATATATTGGATGAAGTTTGCGACAATTAGTTCAACTAGTTCAACAAGAAGATATGTTAATTTTCAATTTACGTATTAAAAAAATTTTATATATAAGTATAATAAAAAATAAATAAAAAAATGCCAAAAGGAATTTATATAAATCAAGCAGCATACGTAAAAGACACACTTAACCTATCTGGTGGAACATTAACTGGTGTAGTTAGTTATAATGGTGATTTATCTAATAATTTTTCAGGCGATACATTAATCACTAAAGATTATGCTGATCTTGGTGTTACATCATTATCTACAGCTTTAAGTACCGAAATATCAACAACAGATAGTGAAGTTACATCATTAAGTTCAGCGTTCGGTGATATAGATTTTACAAGTTTGGAAAATGAATTAAGTACAGAAATAAGTACAAGAGGAAGTGAAGATACATCATTATCAACCGAAATAACAAGTTTAGATACAGCTTTAAGTACAGAAATATCATCAACAGATGGTGAAGTTACAAGTTTAGATACAGCTTTAAGTACAGAAATATCATCAACAGATGGTGAAGTTACATCATTATCTACAGCAATTGGAAATTATTCTACCACATTAGAAGGATTAACTGATACTTCAATAGATACACCAGTTGAAGGAAATTTATTAATATATGATAATGATTCATCTAAATGGATTAATACAAACACAATAAACAAAGATGTAACTATAATCGGTGATTTATATGTGAGTGGAACAACAGTAACTATGGATGTTGCTGATATGAATGTTGCAGATAATATCATATTAGTAAATAGTGGAGAAACAGGAAGTGGTGTAAGTCTAATATACGCTGGTATAGAAGTAGATCGAGGTTCATTAGATAACTATAGATTTGTATTAGATGATACTGTAACATCTAATCCATTATTTAAAGTTGGAGCAATTGGTGATTATCAAGCTGTTGCGACAAGACAAGATTCACCAAATAGTAGTGGTGTAACATATTGGAATGATACGATAAAAAGATTTGATACATCAACAAGTTTATTATTTGATGGAACTACATTAAAGTATGGTTCTACTATTACATTAGTAAATGATGTTGATATCGCACATAAAAAATATGTTGATGATTCGATAACAGGTATTACATCATTAGATACAGCATTAAGTACTGAAATATCAACAACAGATAGTGAAATCACATCATTAGAATCTGTAGTAGGTAGTACTGAATTAGGAGATTTATCTGGTATAACATTAACAGGATTACAAGAATTAGATGTATTAATTTATTCTGGTGGAACTTGGGTGAATAATCATACAGAAGATGGTGATAGTTTATTTTTCCCTATGCTTAGTGGTACATCATTAGATACTGCATTGAGTACAGAAATATCAACAACAGATAGTGAAGTTACAAGTTTAATAACCGAAATAACAAGTTTAGATACAGCTTTAAGTACAGAAATATCAACAACGGATAGTGAAGTTACATCATTGAGTACAGAAATAACAAGTTTGGACACAGCTTTAAGTACAGAAATATCAACAACAGATAGTGAAGTTACATCATTAAGTTCAGCAATAACAAATAATCCTACATCTTTAAGTGGGTTAACAGATACAACTATAAGTGAATTAGCAGAAGGTGATGTGTTAATTTATTCAGGTGGAACTTGGATAAATGATACTACTGTAGAAATGGATTCTTTATTTTTAAATCTATCAGGTGGTACAATAACAGGTAGTTTAACAGTAATAGACTATTATTATATGGGAGATGAAAATACAGATGGTAGTTGGAGATGGTTTATAAATGTAGATGGTGATTTAGAATTCCAGAAAAGGATTAGTACAGTGTGGACATATAAAACTAAACTAACATAAATATGCCAAGAGTTTTAATTCATAATAACCAAGTATTATATACAGGTAGTGGTTTTTTAACTACAGAACAATATACAGAAGATAATACGACTAAAATATTTGTTGGTTCTGCTAGTGCTGATACAAGATATTCATTAGATGGTGGTAGTACTTGGCAACAAATGGATTATTCATCGGGAACAGGCACACATACATATTCAGGGTGGGCTAGTTTTTCAAGTGATGGAACACACATATTGGTACATGGTTACAACGCATATACAGTATGGGTTTCTAATGATGGTGGTGAATCATGGAATGCAAGAACTGGACAAGAGAAAAATATAAGATTTTCAACAACAAGTGGAGATGGTAAATATATGGCTCATGGTGGTGCAAATTCAGGAGGTGATGGGAGAAAAAGTTTAGATTATGGTGTAACATGGGGAGCTACAGGAGTACCAAATGGTACATCATCAGGAAATGCATATTTTTATGCACCAATGACAAATGACGATGGACAATATACTATAGTTGGTAGATCATGGAACAGTACATCGGAACCAGAAAAAATATATAGAAGTACCGATTATATGAGTACATTTTCAGGATCAGGAGATACTGGTATGTTAAATAAATACATGACGGTTAGTATGAGTAGTAGTGGACAATATGTTTTAGTTGGAAACGCCAGTGTTTCATATAATCCTGGTATTTGGATATCTGATGATTATGGTGCAACGTGGTCACAATTAACAACCGATTATGGTCAACACGGTGTATCTAATGATGCGGGAATGATCGTTTATTCTCGTTTAGTAAGTGCTAATATATACACATCTATTAATCAAGGAAGTTCATGGAGAACTTTATCTAATGTTGGGGCAAATGGGTATATTAGAGTATCTAAAATAAAAAATAGAGTATTTCAATATAATTCGGCTGGTTCAATATTATATGAAATTGATACAGATGGAACATCAAGGACAATTGTAAAAGATTTTGGTGCTCTTGTTATTAGGGATGTGTCTTGTGGTGATAATGAAATAGGTGTAATTCTTACAAATAAAGATTTATATACAGCTAGTTATGATGATATAACTAATTGGACAAATATTTATACATTTGAAGGAACATCAGCATCAACATATTTAGCATTAAAATAATAATATAATTATGAATTTAGGAGAATTAATTTTAGTTTATAGAAATGTAATTGAAAATGACCCAAGATCATTAATAGGTTCTATAATAGAAATAAATAACACAGACAATTATTATAAAATTAGATTAGACCCAGATGACTTTTTAGAAGAACTAGATTTTAATAATGATGAATATGATTTAACAAGAATCGTACCAATGGAACAATCGGGGTGGAAAAAAATATAAAGTCTAATGCCAAAAATATTAAAATATAATAATAAAGTAGTAACTGCAAATAATAAGGTTGCATCAAATACACAAGGTATAACACCAGAAGAATTCACAATCACATTAAATAAAATAAATGCAGATTATACAACAATAACATTTGCTGAATATGAATCAGTAACAGGAGATACATGGACATTTGCACCTGATACTACACCAGTTGCAAGTATAACTAATGATAGTAGTGTAACAGGAATTACATTACAATTTACTGAACCTAATCAACAGGATGGGAATACAACCTTAATAACTAATGATACACAATTACAATTTGATAGTGGTTCACATAACAATACATATGATGTTAGATTAACAGTAGAAAATAGATATTTAATAGAAGTTGATTATGTTGACACACAAAGTCAAGGATATAGTATAAATGACCTTACTACAGGAACAACATTAGAAGTTAGAGTATTTACAGGATTTGGACAATCTCATCTTGTAGAACCATTGGGTAATATTAGTTTGAATGAATGGATAGTATCAAGTGGAACAAGTTTTTCTAATAACATTCAAACTAAATTATATACTGCACCTGATATAGACCCATATACAACAGATTACTCACCAACTGATATACAAGCATATAATCTAGTAGAATCAATTGGTACAAATGGAGTAAGTATGGGTGATCATAATGAACCTGAAGCATTTAGTATTAGTCAAAGTGGAGACACATATGTAAAAGTGGATACTGATTATATGTTATATAAATTAATACTTGATAATGATTGGGCATCTGAATACCCATTCTATACTTTCTATACATCTGGTCCACAGGGTGCAAGTGGAATAACAGAAACATATAAACATTATAAATATATATGGAAAGATTTTAATAATAATGTAGGTAGTTATACTATTAATACTAGTGACCAAATAGAATCAATATCACCAAGTACTTATGTTACATATACTGCATTCAATCCTAATTTTAGTATGGATGTTTATAATGTAAATATGGGTAATGAATATGAAATACTTATTACATTTTTTGCAGCTTAACCTATTAAATAACCAATAACATATTTACACCATTTATTATAATCTAATTCATTATAATAAATGGTTTTTGCTTTTTCACCCATTAATATTAATTCTTCCTTAGAATAATCTAACTTATCAATATCACTAATATCATTAATATAAATACTAAATTCATCCCAATTAATAAATTCCTTAAAAGGTCTAATATCTTTTTTTGTTATTATTAAAGGAACTGTACCCATTTTCATTGATTCATATAATCTTATTGTGTTTTCATAAAACCCACTAGGACATAAAGAAATATAACTTTTTGATATTAAATTGAAATAATCATTTATATTTTGATTTTCTTCATCCGAATTTTTGAATTTTCTAAAATTTGGTAATTCAAAAATAAAATTATTATTATCTTTATATTTTTCATACAACCCTATTCTAATCGAATTAGTTCTTAATGAACCCATAAATGAATACTTGTATTCTTTTTCATTTGATATATCAGAATTATTTTTTGTCAGTATCGGTATATCTATCATTTTATAATAATTTCTATTATTTAAATATCCACCAGAAAAAATTATAAAATCTTTAATTACATCAAAATTTACAAATGATAATTCATGACTATTTATTATAAATATTTTATTTTTATTTAATCCATTTGTAATATTATTAATATAATCTATATCTTCTTTATTCTTAAACCATTTGTTTATCTTTCCGTATTTTATCCAATAAATAGGTAAATAATAATAATCAGCTTCATCTATATTATCTGTTAAAATATCTTTTTTATTTATTATATAATTATAAAAATCATCTTCTACACTATAATGTCCTATGACTCTATTTATTCTTGTTTGTGGTAAAAATAATTCAGGTCTATATTTATCATCTATTGGTATAATGTAAATTTTCATATACGATTTATTTTTTTTTATATATAAAATAAAATATATCTAACGAAAATGGGAGTTATAACTAACACACTACAACTATCAGGAGATACTTATATTTCTCCTATTATATCAACAATCTACACAGGTGATACCTTATTAGATAATAATGATAATGCATTAGTATCCGCAAGAACAGTAAAACAATATGTAACAAATACAATAATAGTATCAGGTGGAACGTCTGCTCTAAGTGGATTAACTGATGTTACAATTACTTCACCAATCGAAAATGATATATTAACATATGATAATGGGGGTAATTGGGTTAATTCGGCAGATTATGTTAGGAAAGTATCAACACCATCTAATGATGAAGTTGGTATATGGACAGGTGATGGAACTATAGAAGGAAATAGTAATCTTCGATTTAATACTAATATGTTGTATATTCAAGGTGGTATAAGTGTAGAAAATTCAGGTAATGTTTTTTTTGATACATATGAAACAGGACAAGTTAGATTAGGTGATATGGATGGAATAGACACTAATACATATCTTGATATAAACGTACCTAATGAAACATTTAATTTCTATAATGGTGAAATTGTGACCAATGATGGTATTATAAAATCATCTGTTGTAGATGGAGCGAGTTCAATTGGGATTAATATACAAACTACAAATACTTTTTCAACAGTTGGTTCTAAATTATTAAATGTTAAAAATAATACAGGTAATAGATTTCATATTGAACACGATGGTACATTGTGGACAAATGGTGATATTAGAGTTTCTGCTGATAATAAAATAATATTTGATGAAGATGGAGATGAATGGGGGTTTATATTAGATGATAGTTTAGATACATATGGATTTGGTGCAAACACTACTGTATTTGGAACTGTTGGTAGTAAGATAGTTTTTTATGATGAAGAACAAACTCAAAAATCACAATTATATGGATTGCAATACCACACGGATGAATTTGTAGAATTCACTGAAATGACAGCACCTGCTAACCCAGTATCAAATCATGGTCGTTTATATGTAGCTGATGACGGTGGTACAACTACACTATATTTCAAAGATAGTGCAGGTGTTGCAACTGATTTATTAGCTGGTGGGGGTGGTTCAAGTTATTGGACTGCATCGAGTACTGATATATATAATAGTAATGCTGGTGATGTTGGGATTGGTGGAGCACCAACTGGTACCGCTAAATTACACGTACATGGGGGTATTTTAGGGGATGTTGGGGGAGACACATTTTTCGAATCAAATTGGAATGGTTCTTTCAAAATAGGTGATATGGGAGCATTAGGAGATCAAGCTTATATAGAAGGTGATAGTACTAATATCTATATTTGGAATGATGGTGTAAAATCAATGGAAATTAGTCCGAATAATCATATTGGTATGGGTGTAGTACCAGGTGCTACATATAAACTTGATGTATCAGGGTCAGGTAGATATTCGAGTAGTTTAACTGCAAATAATTTTATAGCTAATGGTTCAGGTGTAGATTTATTTACAGGTACAGCAGATGGTGGTTATACTACAGGATATTTTCAACAAAGTGGAAATGGTAGAGCATTAATACTAAACACAACAGGAACACAAACAGAAATAGCCCAATTTAGAGATGGTGGAACAGCACAATTTACTTTTTCAACAACAGGTGATTCTGTACAAACAGGGTCAGTACAAGTTCAAGATTATGTTGAAGTATTAGATACTGGTGGTTCAGAAGGATTTAAGATGCAATGGAATGATACAGAAAAATCAATAGATTTTATAATTAACTAATTAATATATGGGAACAGCAGCAAGATTAAATAAAAATGGAACGTTTTTATTAAATGATTCTTTAAATGAAAGACTACCTGTTATTACAGATGGTCTAGTAGCCCATTATCCTTTAGATGGTAAGGGCGGTGCATTTGATATTATTGGTGGTACAGGAACAGTTCAAAATGTAGAATCAGGTACTAATCTTGTTGAATCAATGTCACTTGATTGGAGATACCCTTCGAGTTGGTCAGATGGTGGGGAAATGGAATGGGATGAAACTTATCAGGCGATTAAGATTGTTGGTTATAGTAATTCATGGTTAAAAACACCAATTGTTGTTGATACTACAAAAGAATATCAAGTTTCAATGGAAATAATGGAAGAAGTTAGTGGTAATAATGGTTTATATTTAGGTGGTGTTGATTATAATGCTGCAGGATTAAAAGTTACAACTAATTATGATTATACATTAGCAGCAAATACTACTCCACCATTAGGTGAGTGGATTACATATAGAAGAACTAGAACAGGTACAGGTGCTATAACATCAACAACATCAACAACATTTGCTAGTTCATGTGGTTGGACAGGAACAGCACAAACAGATAATTTAACAAAATATTATCATTTAGGTGGATTGTTTAATTATAATGGTGGTGGTGTAATGTATATTAGAAATTTAAGCATTGTTGCAATTGATACTGATACATCAAATACAATAGAAACAGAAGAAAGTGTTGTGGTTCAACAGGCAACAACTAATTTATTTACATGGGGTGATTTCAAAGATTTTACTGGGTGGAGTTGTAGTGAGGGAACGAGAGAAATATTAGAAGGACAAGGTTATTTAGGTAGAAATGCAACAAGAATAACTAAAACTGCAGCAATGACAACAGGTAATTTTCAGATTAGACCATCATCAGGGTTTCCTGAAGCAGTAGTTGCAGGTACAACATATTACGCATCAATAAAATATAAAGTACAAGAAGGTAATTCTTTTAGAATAGGTGATTGGGCTGGACCTGATGGGAATAATCCAGGTTGGACAATCTTATCAGAATATGAATTAACTAATGGTTGGAAACAACAAATTGTATATCGTACATACACAAATGCAGGTTCAGCAGGATTTACATTTGGTGTAAATTCAACCGACCCAGATAAATATGGAATTTTTTGTGACTTTCAATTATTCAAAGGTGCATTTAATCCAAGTTTTTTCGATGGAACTAGTAGTCAAGGTAAGATATATTTACCAATTGAACAATATTTAAATAATACATCAGGTACAATTCATTTTAAACATAAAAACTTTTATAATATATCAAACACTATTATAAGTGGTTCAATAGTTCAAAATACACCACCAAATAGTAAATGGTGGGGGTTTTATACTACATCTACTGGACAAGTATATCAACATTTCTTAGATGGTGGAACTAATTACAGTGGATTCATATCACCAATTAACACATGGACTGATTATACTATTAAATGGAGTGCTACAAATGAAAGCTATTATATTAATGGTAGTGAAATTTACGAAAAAGCAAGAACAGCACAAAACCCAACAGACCAATTCCCAACAATAACATTAGGTTGGGGGTGGACAGGAGGTTATGCAGAATTTAAAGATTTATCAATTTTCAATAGAGATTTAAGTGATGATGATATAACAAAATTAGTAAATGAACCTGTACAAATAAAAGAAAATGAAACGACATCTGAAACAATTGTTGAATCACCTATAATCCCAAGTGATGCTTATTATTATCCATTAACATCTGATACTGATGATTGGACAAATACAAAAACACCATCGGATAGTACAAACATATCACATGAACATAATGCTGCATGGGTAGGTACTACAACAATAAATACATTTGCTACTCCAGATTTTCAAACATCTAGTGCAGGTGGTGGTTGGAATCATTGGGGTGGTACTGGTCATATAGGTACTTATGGACAAAATACAGATAGGGATTTTATTTTAACAAATTCTCACACATATTCTCATTGGGTTGCAAATGGTGCTGGCGCAACAGCAACATATTTATTATATCAAGCACCTGTATTCGAGGGTGGATATAGATCAGCACAAGCAATGATTAAAATGTCTGATGGAAGTCCAGTAACAGAATCAAAAGTGTACCCAGCAGCTAACGCAACAAATGGTGGTTCACCTACAGGTACTTGGACAACAAAAAAACATATCGGTGGTGGTTGGTATCACTGTAAATGGGAAGGTTTTAGTCAAGATGGTTCAAATGATTTAGTTGCTTTTATTGTGAGAGCTGGTTATAAAGCATATTTTGATTATGCCCAATTAGAAGATACACAATTTTCAACCCCATTTGTAAGCGGTACAAGATCAACATCTTCATTAGAATTTAACTTCAATACATCAATTGGATTAGATTGGTCAGGTAATTGGAGTTTAAGTTATTGGAAAAGACCACAAGCAACATACACTGATTTATTAACTGGATATAGTATTGAAAGTTTTGGATCAAATGGTAATCCTAATGGTGGATATTATTGGTATGGGAAAGATAATGGAGCTAATACATTAAGTAGTTCTACACCAAGTGCAATTACACCCGCTAATTATTTTAATCATTGGCATTTTATATCTCATGTAAAGACAGGAACTAATATTGTTACAACAACTAGAGGTATTGAAGGAAATGAATTATCAGTAAGAAATAGAGGAACTACAGATTCAGTTGCAAACTATTATGTTAATCAGTATGGTTATGATTTTAAATTAGGTGGATGGGATGATGGTAATCCGACTAATGCTTTCTTTAGAGATTTAGTAGTAGTAAAAAGAGCAATAACTTCAACCGAAGAAGAAGAACTATATATGGGTATGAGAATGTATAAAGATAAAATATTAGTAAAAAATTTAGAAGAACAAGGATTATAATATGGCAACCACAGTATCAAAAATACACAAAGATCAACGACTTGAAATTACAGGTGAACTTAATGAAAGATTACCTAATATTCAGGATGGATTAGTTGCTCATTATGAATTTGATGAAACAACTACTGGATGGATACCTGATCCTAATATATTAGATGATAGTAACTGGGTTGCTGGAACTTCGGGTACTGTTGGTAATTGGGCAATAGTTGGAACTGCAGCTGAAAACACAAGAATAAATAAAACTAACCCATTCGGTTATACTGATGTTGTTTGGGCGACACCAGGAAATGATGTAGTGTCAGATGGTGATGGTGGATGGCAGAATCATAGTCACACAATTGATAAAACAAAAACATATAGACTTTCTATTTGGGTAAAAAGAGAAAATATTGGTAATGGTCGAACATATTTTGGTTGTCAACACAGTACCGTTTCTAATTTAGGACAAGATGTGGCTAATACTAATCCATATTTTGTAACAGCAATTTCATCAGAATTACCAGAAATGTCTGAACAATGGTTATTATGGGTAGCTCATATCCACCCATATACATATGGTGGTTCAACTCATACGGATTCTGGAATTTATACATTAGGTGGTAAAAAATTAAGTAGAGTAGTTGGTGATTTTAAATGGTTATCTTCTGCAACAATTGGTGGACATAGATCATTTCTCCATTATTCTACATCTACAACAGAAAGACACTATCAATATAACCCAAGAATGGAAATCATTGATAGTCAATCATCAACATTAGAAGATTTATTGAAACAACAATATAATATAGTTTACCCTTTAGATGATCAAAATACATTATTAAATACATATGGTGTTGGTTCACAAGGAGGGTATAGAACAACAACTAATGTAGTATTAAACCCAACAGGTAATAGTGGAGCAGGAGCACCAGGTAGTTATACTCCAGGATGGGATGCAACATTACACCCAACCGCAACCACTGTATCTAATTGGTCAGGTGGGTATAATAGTGGTGTAGGATCACCTACTATTGGTTATCATTCTCAATGGGTATATGAAGGAACAGATGGTAGTCCGTGTATGAAATTTATTGATAGAAATGATTTATTTAGTTTAGGACATAGGTGGTTAGGAATATCTGAACTAGTTAGTAGTAATGTTGATACATCATGGAGTTTAGTATCAGGATTAAAAACAGTTACAATGTCATGGGATCAAAAAGTTGATAATTTAGGAAAATATTCCAATGTTGGGTTTTATCATAAAGAAAATGCTACTAATACCTTTGGTACATCAGGATCAAATCATTCTAATACTGTCATTAACCAATGGGAAAGAATGACTAAAACATACACAGTAACAAGCGCATGGGATGCTGGTACACCAATGACTTTGTATTTTTATGGACATAATGGAGCTTATGCAACATTATGGATTGATAATATTCAATTAGAAATAGATAGAAACTATGACACACCATTTGTTGATGGTGGAGGATTAACTTCTTTATTAGAAATACCAAACCCTGTTAATACAGGTGGTAATTTTACAGTTAATTTTTGGGCTAAAATTTTACCATCACAAAATACAACAGGTGCATATCATACAATATTTAGTATGGGTGAATATTATACAAATAACTCATTTACTATAATGGATAGTGATGGTACATTAATGGATGGAAATCAAAAACTTATAAGAAAAACTAATACTGCAGGATGGGCTTGGGCAAATGCACCATTTACTGTTCCTGCTGATTTTCAAGATTATAATATGTATACTGTTATTAGAGGTAGTACAAATTATGATTGTTATCTAAATGGCGTATATAAAGGTTATATTGCACATGGTTCTACTACAATGCAAGATAATTGTTACATTGGTAGTATTGCAACATCAACAAGATTATGTCCATCTTATATGAAAAGATTATCTTTTTATAATAAAGCAATAACAACTGATGATTTGAAAAGTTTATATGGTATTGGTAGTATAAAATCTAATGGTAATTTTGTAATTGATTATGCAAATGAACCTAATCCTAATATTTACCCAAACGCAGATTTAGAAACTACAACATACCCATCACAAGGTAATGGAACAGTTACATTAGAACAAGATGAAAATGGAAGATATCATCAAATGATATTAAATAACACAACAAGTACATGGAGAGGATTTATAATTGATGATGGTCCAAGAATAGGTTTAACACACCATGAAGGAATAGAAGTAGGAGAAACTTATATTTTTTCAGGTTATTTTTGGAGATCAACAGGTAGTTCTCCACAATATTATACAGTAAGAGCAGAGGGAACTGCAGGTGGTACAATTTTAGGTCCAACATGGTCATCAATATCAGAATCAACATGGACATATTGTTCATTAGAATTCGTTGCAGATGATTCACAAAATTGTTTAGTTTATCCATCAGGTGGCACAACAGGAGCAACAGGTACATTTAGATGGAGAAATTTAAGTGTAGTAAAAAAATTAGATAAAGAATTAGTATTAAATAATACAAGAGATTTATATACAAGAGACATTATAGACGAATAAATTTTATATATAATAAAAAAGAATAAATTAAAATGGCTCAATTAAAAGGAGGAACAACTATAGGTGGGTATTTAGCATACCACAGTGGTAATTCAAATTTATCAAATGTACCTTGGTTAGCCAAAACATTAACAGCGGATAAAAGTGATAGTACAAGTGCTGCTTTATCTGTAACAAATTCAAACGGTTTTGGTAGTGGTGTATCAGGTGCAATAGTTGCCGAATTTATTGGTAATGATGATGCATTACAGATAATAAACAACGGTGATGGTGATTATTTCCTTGGTACTAATCAACAATATAACGGTATAAATTTCAAAGATGGAACTGGTGGTGTTGAAATCTTATATAATTCTGTCAAAGTTCAAGAATGGGATTCAGCAGGTGGAACTATTGTAACAGGCTCCGTTACTTGGACTGGTGGAGGAAGTGCAAATGCCAATACAGCATATTCACATAGTCAAGATAATTCACAAGCACATAGTGATTACTTAATAAACAATGGTGATGATACTACATCTGGTAAATTAACAGCAACAGGTGGGGTTATGGTTGGTGGTACTATTACATCAAGTGCTGCGATATTACAAGTTAATGGATTTCAACGCACAGGTAATATTTATTTACACCCATCTGCAACACCTGCTGGTACTACTGGTCACCTTTTAGAAAATTCTAGTGCTACATTAAAATGGAATACTGCTACTGTTTGGACTTCTGCAAATTTAACAGATAATCACACAAATTGGGATGCTGCATTTACACACAAATCAAGTACTGGTGCAGACCATAGTTATATTAATCAATCTTTAGTAACAACAGCAAGTCCAACATTTTCAAGTTTAACTGTAAATGCGACATTAAATGTTAGGGGAGCAATTGATTTAGCAGATTCGCCAGATGTTTTAAGATTGGGTTCAAGTGATGATGTTGAACATCATTTTGTTGGAGCTAGTAGTTATTATGCAACAGATTTAAATGCTGGATGTACTTATTGGTATATAAGAGATACAACTACAAATAAAATTCGTTTTACAAGATCAAGTGGACAAATTGATACCGCTGGTGATGTTGTTGCATATTCAACATCAGTATCAGATAAAAGATTAAAAGAAAATATTAACACACTCGATACAGCTTTAGATAAAGTATTGAAATTAAGAGGTGTTAATTTTGAATGGAAAAAAGGATACAAAGATGGTACTCACATAGGTTATATTGCACAAGAAATCGAAGAAATCATACCAGAAGTTGTAGTTGAAAGAAACTTAATGAAATATGATGATAAAGTATTTAAAGTAGTTAGATATGAAGAAGTAATTCCATATTTAAGTGAAGCAATAAAAGAACAACAAAATATGATAAATGATTTAAAAGAAGAAATAAAAACATTAAAAAACAAAATAAAATAAAATGGCACTAATATTAAATAAATCAATAACTGGAACTACTATAGATGAATCAGGATCAACAATAAATGGGTTGACTAATTTATCATATGAAACAAATAGTGGTATTATTTTATATAATCCTTATTTAGTAATAGATGAAGTTTCCATTAACAAATATAGTAAGTATATTAAAATAAAAACACTATTATTCAAAAATAGTGATGGTAGAACCGATGGAAAATATTCAATGGAAAATAATAGCTATTTAATTAGTGATGATGATGAATTATACGATAGTTATTTCTCAGTTAGTAATATGGGGAGTATAAATATATTTGAATCATCTTATAAATACATAGAAGAAAATATATTAACTGATTGGAAATCAGATGAATAAAATAAAATAAAAATATGGCAACAGAATATATATTACCATCAACAGGGAATCAAATATCTATGAATGATATTATAGAAATTATGTATGGGGCAGCAGCAGGTGAGAGTCAGTATAGTTTAGATTATTTAACTGATCAAGCAGGTTTAGACGAATCATGGATTTCGTATTTTTCTTCATATAAAGTTAAATGTGACGTTACTACAGTACCAGCAACTTTTGTAGGGTCTATTGGAACTTCAACTGTTAATAATCAAGTATTAACTGTAGTGTGCTTAGGTGTTTCTGGAAATTTTACAACAAGTTCATCGGATGATTGGATTAATTGGGCAGATGGATCAACTAGCGTAAATGTTTGGATGGATCAAAATAATACTGGTAGTACTCGTAGTGGTTCGATAAGAGTTAAACATGATAATAACCCAGATTGTTATGATGATGTTACTGTACTCCAAGCTGCAGCACCAATTAGAACAATTAGATTTACACTTCAATAATATGAAAAAAATAAGTATAATTTTTAATTTTATTAATGGTGGGGATGAGCCATTTAATACAATTGATAGTATCTATGAAACTGCAAATAAGGATGACTTTGAAATTATCGTAATTGACGATAATGAAATAGTCAATCCCAAATCAGATACTTTCACTAATCCTGAATTATTTAAAAAATATAAAGAAGTAAAATATATAAAAACTGAAAAAAGATTAGGGGTAGGTGCAACTAGAGATATTGGTATCAAAGAATCATCTTGTGAATATATTTTAATAATTGATTGTCATATGAGATTTTTAAATGATAATTGGTTAAATAAAATTGTTGATGAATTAAAGAAAGATGATAAATTAATACTATGTACACCATCAATTCAATTATTTGATGATACTAAAGATGGTTGGAATTCTAACGAAAACCCATATAATAGATATACAGTAAAATACGGAGCAGATTTAAATCTTGTGAAATATGAAAATGGGTATTATGAACTATTTTCAAATAAATGGAAAGAAGAAAAAGAAGATAAAAAGATATATGAAATACCTAGTGTTTTAGGAGCATGTTATGGAGTATCTAAAAAGTGGATAGAACATATAAAAGGTTTTAATGAGTTAACATATTGGGGTAGTAGTGAAGCATTCATTAGTTTAAAAACATGGTTGGCTGGTGGTTCTGTTAAAATTTTAACAAATACTTCAATTGCTCATGTTTATAAAAAAATTGGTGATCAACCTTATCAACTTGAAGAAAAATATATTCTATATAATAAATTATGGATATTATTTACATTATTTAAAGATGAAATAATTTATAAATTTATAAATTTATTACAAAAAGATGGGTTTTATAATGATGTCCTTCAAGAATTAAATTATAATTTGAAAAAATTAAAAAGTGATAAAAAATATTATGAAAATATATTTACAAGAGATCATAATTTTTTAATTGAAAAAGATATTATCAATTTAGAATTTCTAACATCATCTGGTGAGTTTAATTTTGAATTGAATGAATTAAAAATAAAAAAAGAAAAAGTAGAAGTATTATTAAAAGAATACAGAAAACAATTAAATTCTTTAGATTCAGAACATATAAATGATAAGAAAAAAGAATACAGACGTATAAAATTATCAACTAAAGTAATACCTGATTTAGAATTATCACTAAATCAATATAATACAGAAATTAAAATTTGTATAGAAAACATAGAACATGGAAAATAAAAAAAACCGAGGAATTGATTATCCGTTTATAAAAGGTGTATCAATAGATTTAAATCAATATTGTAATTCAAAGTGTTGGTTTTGTTTTAATAGGTATATAGAATCTACATCTAACATAATGTCTATAGATAATTTTAAACTTATATTAAATAAATTACTAAAAGAACGAGGAAATTTGATAGAAGAAAATTGGAATACAATATATTTTCACCATTTTAATGAATTTTTATTGTATCCATATGTAGAAGAAATTTTTGAAATATTAAGAAATAATAAAATGAAAACATCTATATTTTCAAATGGTACAGTTTTATCACCAAAAAAATATAATTTAATAAAAGAATATAAAGATGTTGTGGCTTCTATAATGTTAAATGTACCATCTATAGAAAGAGAAACTTGGAAAAATAATACACTGTTAGGAGATAATGATTTTGATAATCTTATAAAAAATTTAGATTATATAAATAAAGATAAAATAAAAACTCAGAATATCACCATAGAAGTTAACGGGTTAAATAAAAAATCAAATTTCAATAATGGTGGGGATGTGATGAAAATGAAAAGTTTTCCAAAAAATATTAACGATGATTTAGATTATCAATCTAAACTCATTAAAGAAAAATACACTAATATTGATATGTTTGAAAATTATTGTATTGTAGATTGGAGTAGTATTATGGAAGGGTATGATAGTTATTCTAATTATTTTAGTAATTTATATAATAATAAAAAAGATAATAAAAGAATAATAGATTGTTCGTGTGATAATAGAGTATTTAATTATTTAGATGTTGGTCCGTCTGGTGATGTGTTCCTTTGTCTAAATCAGAATAAAGATTTAGTTTTTGGTAATTTAATAACAAATGATTTGTCAGATATTTGGCATTCAGATTTACATAAAAAAGTGTTAGAACACGAAACAACTAAAGGAATATGTGCTAAATGTATTTTAGCTATTTGGGATAAGGAGGAAAAATAATGTTAACAAACGATTTACATTTTTTATTGCATGTCATGTATGAAAATTTTGAAAAATATTTCAAAACAGGAGATATGATATTTACAGGGTCTATCGTCTATGATAAAGTAGGATTATACAAAAAAGATGTTTTCAAAGATGTCGATATTTCTATAATTTCTGGAGAAAATGGGGATAAAATCATAAATGAAATAAAAGATTTTTTTACTACAAATCAATTTGTATTTAAATTAAAATATGAAGAAAGAGATTGGGATGATGGATTAAGAGGATTAGTAATCACTAACCATGGATTAATTGATATTTTTAGAGGTATTGGAGATAAACAAAAATCAGAAACAATAGAAGTCGCACCAAATATTTTTACAAAATATTATGGTCATACATATTATGTTAATGATGTATATGATAAGTTTGTATATCATTCTAAACAACACAATAAAGAACAATCTAATAAATTTATGAATATGATGTTTAAAATGTATCAAAGCCACAAAGATGAAATACATGATGAAGTTTTAATTTATAAAATAGAATACACATTAGAAAGATATTTAAGGATTGATAAGAATTTAGATTGTCTCACTAAATTGTTATATAAAGAATTTAAAGAATATTTTGATAATGGTGATATAATAATAACAGGATCATATTTATATAATAAGATGGGGTATACCAATACTGAACCTAATGATTTAGACATTTCAATAATTAACATAGGTCTTTTAGATGAAATAAAAGATTTTTTAGAAAACACGAAGTTTTTATCTAAGTTTATAAATGAACAATGGAATAACAAATTAGGTGTGTTTTATACAAAAAAAGGTATGATTGACGTTTTTCTTAATAACCATAATAATAAACAAAATGAAACCACGATTGAATTACAACCAAATATATTCACTAAATATTATGGAACTAATTGGATAGTAGATGTATTAAATGAAAATATAAAAAAATTAGAAAATGAATTAGAAAATGATCCTAAAAATGATATTTTTATTAAAACAATCGAGAAATTCCATGATAGGATAAAAGAATTATCTGAATATAAAATTTAAAAAGCTATATCGTTGCTGGGCCAAGAATTTGCACCAGGTATTAATCCTGATGTGTCTGGTCGTATGTTAGGGTTTTCTACATAACGGGCTGTAGAATCTACAGGATCACCAACACCTTGATACAATCCTATAATATCAGAAACTTTCACTTCTTCATCAGGTGCTCCAAACAATGAACTATTCTGTACTTTATGTGAACCAATATAATTATTCTGTGTTATCTTATCTATTAATTTGACAGGTGTTACATCACCAGTTGCCCAATATCGTATCATAACAATATCACCAACACCATATGAGTTTACTTTACTTTCTTGTATAAATTCTTTAAAATTTTTCAATTTAATATTACTTAGTTTTTATTAATATATCATTTTGGTCTGCCCAATTATAAATATCATCATATAATGAAATTAATTCTTCTTCTTTACTTTTATCTTTCATCTTTTCTAATAATGATGTAAGTTTAGTCCATATATCTTCTCCCATATTAGATATATCTTTCTTATATTCTAACAATCTATTGTGATACATAGAATTAAAATTTACTAAATCAATCTTCTTTTCATTATATTGATTCCACAAGTCAGTTACATCAATTTGTAACTTCCAATCATCTTCTCCGAAAAATTCTTCTATTTCATTAAAATGGTATATTTTGGACATATTAAAAAAATCTATTTTTTTGTATATATTAAATAATAACTACTTAAATAAATCCATCAAATTAAAAAATTTATTAGGTCTTAACTGCTTTCTTAATCGTTCCATTTGATAGATATATTCTTTTTTGGTAAGCATTGTTTGGTGTTTATCTGTTTTACCTTTACTATGATCTAATTTATAGGGTAATGAATCTTCCAATGCCTTTCTAAAATCTACATTTTGTTCAAATAATCTATCATATGATAGTGTAATAAGGTTAGTATAATCTTTAGAATGTCTATCTATTGGTGTATTATTCCAATACACTTCTTGTTTTTCCCACCATGATATTTTCTGACCTTGTTTCCATGCTTGATACCCATGTAATGTCCACAGGTGTTGTTTTAGTTTATTATCAGGTGTTTTTAAGGATTGTATAAACCCTTCCCATGATTCTATTAAATTACCATCCATTTTAAACTTATAAGGATATAAATTAGATAATCTTTTTTCTAAACTTAAACAATCAGTATTTTCTTTACTATTATAACTTATATTGATAATTTGTTTTTTCATAAATATCTTATTATATTTGTAATATTATATGTTACAAGTTGAAAAATGTTGTATTAATTGAAACAATATGATATTAATCATGTATAATATATTATGAATTTCAGAGAAGTAAAAAATCCTAAGCAATTGTTTTACGATAAAAACGGAAAACAAATTAAAATAGGCGATAAAATAAAAACGAATATTGATGATCAATTTCTTGATGGTATTATCCATAAACAAGATGGTAAACTCGGTCTCTTTTTTAAATATTCTGATTTTTTTATTACATTAAATTCAATGAAAGATAAATTTTTTGAAAACTTAGAAATAATAAAATAGTATGGAATTTAAAAACACACAAAACAAATCACATAATATTAATGGAAATATTATATGGGAATCACGATCTGTTGCACTTAACACAGTAATTATAGCAATTGACTCTAAAAAAGAACCACACGTTCTTATATCTAAAAGAGGAATAGGTACACCTGACTTTCAAGGGTATTGGAATATACCTGCAGGTTATCTTGATAGAAATGAAACTTGTAGTGAAGGAGCTGTTCGTGAAGTGTGGGAAGAAACTAATATAAATGTTTACTCTATTATTGATGAAACTAATGTTATACACGAAAATATATTCGAGGAATGGTCAACAAATTCTGAAATAAGAAATAATAGACAAAACGTATCTTTTAGATTTGGTATTTATTTTGAAATGGAAGATTTTATTAATAAAATAGAACTATCTGATAAAAATTCAGAACCAAATGAAATAGGAGAAATAAAATGGATTCCACTATCTACTATAGATAATTATAAATTTGCATTCAGACACGATGAACTCATTAAAGAATTCGTGGAAAAATTTGTAAATAAAACATCTGAATGGGTTGAATTTGATGAAAACAACAGTGAAACATATCCATCAGAAGGTGAAGAAGTATTAGTCACCGATGGGAAAAATTATGATGTAGCTTGGTATATTATGAGTAGTGAATATAAATGGTTAAAATGTAATATTGAAAAGGATACATCAGACGATTTTACATATTTCATTCCTAAAAAATGGAAAACGATTAAATGACAAAACACTTTGATGATTTTAAATTAGGTGTGATCGGATCAAGAAATTTTGACGACTTCAAATTACTTTCTAAATATTTAGATAAAATACATTCGGTTGAACCTATAACCTGGGTTGTATCAGGAGGTGCTAATGGTGCTGATAAATTAGGTGAATTATGGGCAAATGATAATTATATACCTACAATGATATTTAAACCAGATTGGAAAAAATATAAAAAATCTGCAGGATTTATAAGAAATAAAGAAATTATTTCTAATTCTGATAAAGTTATAGCTTTTTGGGATGGTAAATCTAAAGGAACTAAACATTCTATTGATTTATGTGAAAAATTAGACAAAAAATGTAAAATTGTCTACACCGATAAAAAATTTATTAGATCAATGAAACTTAAACAAATATTCGAAAAAATAGAAAAAAATAGATTTACATTAGATATTTAATTTTTTATAAAAATATTATAATAATAAAGGGGTGAAGTAATTAATTTCATCCCTTTATTTTTATATATAATAAAAAATTATCACTATTAAGTAATGATATCATTTCAAGAATTCTTAAATGAGGACAATTCAAATAATTTAAATAAATTAAATAATTTAAAGAATGATAAAATATCATATCAAGATTATCTTGATAATGTAATAGATTCATGTCAAAAAGATTTAGGAATGACTAAATCACAAGCCATTGAATTCACTTTATTATATAGGGAATTACTAAGAGATGCGTGGGTTAAAAGATATACAACCAAAGAAGCAATCGCTTCTACTAAAAGACCAGGTGTAATCATTAAAGATGGTGATGTAAAGGAATCATTAATATTTGATATTGATGTTCTATATGAAGATTACATAGATAAAATCAATTATGAGAAAAAACCTGATAACATTAAAGCTTATGTAAATAATTACTATAGTAAATTTAATGAATCATATTCTGATAAAAGAATATTCGAAAGAGTTAAAAATAATTATACAAACCTTAAAAAATTAGCAAATAAAAGAATATTTGAAATGCAGTATACTACTGATGTTGGTACATTAGAAGTTGATGTTATAGAAAGAAATGATATATTAATTGATGAAATCATAAATGGTTTTTCTTTTGCTTATAAAAAGAAGAAAGATAGATATATTAGACCAATTAAAATAACAGGTAAAACACTATATAAAAATATTGAATTAGAAGTATTTTTATCAAATAAGGATGTGGTTAAAATAACATACGATGATACAGAAGGTATAGTTGAAGAATTTAAAGTACATATTAATAATAAATTAATTTTTCATTTAGATTATTTTGATATGTTAGATATAGTGTCTAAAACAGTTTACTTATATAAAAAACATTTAAGTAGACAAAACTTTAAAATAGTTACAAAAACAAACCCATTTGACTAATGATAATTAAAAGATTTGACCAAATAGATGAAAATATGAATAACGAACAAGAAGCTATTCGAAAAGAAAAATATATTGAGTTATTTCAAGATGTTTTAAAAGCACATGAAGAAAGAGTTCAAAAGTGGAAAGAAGATAAAGAATGGAGTTACGTTGGAGAAATGTATGATTTAAACGAATACCTAATTAGTTTATTAGAAGAAACACCTAAATATGAAGAATTATTAGAAAAATTAAATGAAATTAATGAAAGTAGATAAATTTAATGAAGGTGTATGGGCTCTTCCTAAATCTAAACATAAAAGATCGGAAGAAGGTAGAAAATATATTACTAAGATAGAAAAATTGAAAAAAGAAATTTATCCTATCTTTGGTGATGATTCTCTATTTGATGAATTTGATGGAGCTATTAAAAGAATAGAAGAATTAATGGAATTACCTGAATCTGAAATAAGTGAATCTAAAAAAGAAATAATGGATGATAATGAAATATTTGCATTTAATTTAAGGATGGTAGATATTAGAGCAATTATTGTTTTAATTTATAGTGGGTTTGGTATTAATATGGATGATAAAACATTATTAAAGACAATAGATATTTCAGTAATGGAACAACAAAAGTCAAGTCGAGGTGAAGGTGGTACATATATTTTTGTACATTCTTCTAAGATTGGGGCTGATATTAAAATATGGGAAGATGGATTTGTAGCACTTGATAATGGATTAGGTGTTATCTTAAAATTTAACAATGCTATTAAAGTATATAACATTATAACAAAAAGAATGAAATAAAAATATGAAAAATTTAAAAAGTTTTAATCAAATAAACGAGGAAATAGAAAATCCTCTTGATGATGCTCGTGTCACTACTATACACACAGATGACGTTCATTTAGAATATCAAATTTTAAATGGAATAGAAGATATCGAAGAAATCAAAATCAAAGAATGTAAGGTATATTGGGATTATGAATTGAATCTTGCTAAATGGGGAATTAATTATATTTTACCAACAATAATTAAAGTTGTTGTTGATGTAGAAGTAGTTGTTTATAATAAAGAAAAAGATTTAGAAGATGAATTTGATAAAACATTTGAATTTGATACATTATCAGCAGATATTGATACGGATAATGATAATGGTCAATCTTTACCATTTACACCAACACAAATAAGTTTCGGTTATTTAGAAACAGTTGGAGAACAAAAACCAGAAATACAAATATTATTTTAAAAATAAAAATAAATAAAAATTATGAAAAATATTAAAAATTATGAAAGTTTTATAAACGAATCAATTAACAATGATAAATTAGATGATGCTATACAAGAACTTATAATAAATAGAGCAATTTATTTCGGTCTTGATGATTCTGATCATGGTGATTTGCACCTTTGGATGGGTGATGGATATGATCAAGATTCTGGATTACCTAAAACACAACCTAAAACACCAACTGATAAAGATTTTGATGAATTTTGGAAATATGTTAAAAGTGTATATAATTACTTATATACAGATTGGTTTGAAACATGGGATGATGAAAATTATAACGAAACAACAGGAATGAATGAAAAAGAAGCTATAAAATATTTTGTGAATAACATTGATACTTTTAAAGAAAGATTTAAAAATACTTATATGAAACAAATAAAAATATTAGCTGATAATACAACTACACCTAATGATACATCTAATACAACCAATGGTATATTATCGGGTGATGAATTAATGAACCACATATTAACCAAATATGTTGATCAAATTGAAAAAGAAAACGATATGGCAGATTTTCCAGATGAATTCGAATATTATGATAATATAATAACTTGGTCTGTTATTCGATATTTAGAGACTGAAAGACCTAATGATGACGAAGATGATGATTTAATAGATGAATTATCACAAGAATTAAAAGAATACTGGTCACCAATATAAAAATAATAACAAAATAATGAAAAATGTAAAGAAATTTGAAAATTTTACCAATGAACATCTTAATGATTTAGATGTTGGTGCAATTGCAACTTGGCAAAAATATGATCCAAGATATGATAATTATAGTGTGAAGGTTTCTGTTGATGAACCATTCTCAATTGATTTTACAAGTTCAGAAGAAGAAGCAAAATTTACTATGATCTTACAAAAATATAGAATTCCTTTTACAGAAGTGGAAAATGAAACTGTTACTGAATCAGAAGATAAAACAATAGAAGAATAATGGGAGATATAACAAAAAAGTTCGATGACTTCAAAGGAAAAGAAGTGAAAAAATTTGACAAGACTAAGGAATATGAACCTTTATCAGATGATGTAACTGCATTAGCTAAGTTAGATAATGGTGAATATGAAGAAATAAAAGGTCCTGTTAATATTACCCAAATAACTGGGGTTGTAACTGATCCTGATGAAATAAAAGAAATTGAAGATGCGGTAAAAGAAAATGTAACATTAGATACAAGTATAATATTAAAAGATATTAAACGTGGTCAAATAATATATTTAACAGCGTTATTAGAAAAATCAAAGACTGCATCGTGGAATTCTCAAACAATGGGAGTTGTGAAATGTAGAATTGTTGATTACTTTTACGGATTAAATAAATTAAGAACAATTAAACCATAAAACTATGAAAAAATTTGGAGAATTTAATATAAATGAAGGTAGATCAAGAACTTATGATGTGTTCCTCGAAGAAATAATAGATGATTTAAAAAGGAGAAGTCTTACTGATATTCAATCGGATCAATATATAAATTATTGGCATGGTAAAGGTTATTTATACGATCTATGGCAAAATGGATATCCTGTTGATCAAGCAATTGATAGTTTGAAAGATGGTAACACAATAACATGGTTTAAATAATAAAGATAGATATGAAAAAGTATATAGATTTTATAAACGAAGATATAACAGTACCAAATGTTAAACAAGTGACATATAATAATAAGAAATGCTTTGTGGATATAAATAGAATTAAACAATCTACTAAACAAATACCAGCATATCTTGATGAAGAATTAACAATACCTTTTATTCATAAACATAAATTAATACCAAAAGGTGTTCATGTATATGTTCCTGTTTATAATGGTAAAATATATAATGAAAAAAACGAAAATAATTAATGAAGAACTTTATAGAATATATGTTTTATAGTATCTTGGAAATGAATCAAGGAGAAGAAGGTCTCCCTATTTACTTTTCTGATCAACTTAGAGAAATAATAAACCAAATTGATGAAGATGGTGATGATGAAATTGCTCGAAGATTATTATGGGAAGAAGGGAAAAATTCAAAACGAATCTATGTTGATATAGATAAAGATTCCATTGATAAAGTTAGTTTTTTAATGAGTAATAAAGCCGAAGAAATATTGGGTAGAACAGATAAATTAAAATATCTAAAACCTGATGAATATGATAAAGTGTGGAAAGCTAGTCAAAGAGGCACAATGAAAATAAATCGTTTCATTAATGGATTGTTTAACAACGAATATGAAACAAAGAAAATAACACCAGAACAAAGAGAAATAAATAAAGAAAAGGGTATTAAAACCCCATCTCAACATTTAGAAGAATTTGTGAATAAATTTAAATCTATTAGAGAACCAGGTGAATTTCAATTAGTAAAAGGTGAAGAAATATCACATTGGTATAATGAAGATCAATATGAAAATGATGATGGTACATTAGGTAGTTCTTGTATGATGTATCAAGATTGTCAATTCTTTTTTGGGATTTATGAAAGTAACCCAAAACACATTAATCTATTGATAATGAAATCTAAATCAAACCCAGATGAAATTATAGGTAGAGCATTAATATGGAACTTAGATACACCATCAGGTAGAACATTTATGGATAGAGTGTATACTAGTTGGGATTATGATGTAGAAAATTTCAAAAAATATGCAAAAGACAGAGGATGGTTATATAAAGATAGACAAAATTCAACACCAGGAGAAAGTATCGTAGATACTCAAAATGGTACAATTAGTAAGATTACTATGGTTTGTAAGGTTTATCAAGATAGTCCTTTTGACAGAATGGATTCTTATGATGAAGAAACTTACCCTTATTTAGATACTATGAAATATTATGCACCTGATATTAAAACAATTACCAACAATGAAGATGTTGTATCAGATCATAGACATTATGAATTAGAAGGAACAGAAGGATCAGATCATGAAATGCGTAATTTATTATCAATAGAGGAAATGCGAGAAAGATATAAAGATGATATTATAGATGATATTATATATTATGTAGTTGATATGTATCCTACTAGATTTTGGGATTATATTGATGATGATGAATATATTAAATCACACATTAAAAGTGAAATAGAATATTATAATGAAGATTTTATATACACTTTTACCGATACAGATGAATTAATTGAACTTATCAAAAGTAATTTATATCCTAAACAAGTATTACCAAAGAATATAGATGATATGGCTATATCAGAACTCCATGATTTAGTAGATGAATTAAATTTAAGGGGTGAAATATCAAAAGAATATGTAGAAGATAGATATAAGGATTATTCAGCAAAAGATGTATATGATGAATTATATGGTGGTAGTATTACAAGAGAATCATTTGAACAATTTGAAAACTATTTTGATGATGATGGATTTGCCACATATGTATCTGATAGGGAAGATGAAGATCATTTAAGAGATAAATATAGAGATGGATAAAAATAAGTATTAAAAAAGTTTTAATTTAATAAAAAAAATTATATATTTGTAATGTCTAAAAGACAAGAAAATCTAAAAAAGATAGAAGAAATCCATAAAAGATTGGATGAAAAGGCTAAAATACTTTATGTAGCCTATAGAAACAATAGATTAGATTTAGACATTTTAAATGAAGATATGAAAAATAGAATTCTTACATTAGAACAAGAAGAATCAAAACAAACTAATGAGAAATCTAAATTAAACGAAAATAAAATAACTAATATCAATAATGGATTAAAAAATATTATTGATATATTATGTGAAGAAGAAGAAGAAAATGAAGAAGATAGTGAACCCGAATCGGATAAGCTAATCATAAAATTTAACGATTTTAACAATTCTAATGGATGATTTAATCCAGATGATGATAGACACCACTTTTAGTACAGAATCCATCTGGGATGGTGTGAACGATGTTATAAAAGACAATATAAGGGATGTTCTACCTAATTATTTTAAAACAGGTAAGAAAGATTATGAAAAGGTAGAAGGGTATAATAATTTACCTTGGAAAGTAAAACATCACATAGATATAAGAATAGAAATGTATAATGATATAATTAAACAAAAATAAATATATGGAAACATTAAAAGATTATTCAAACTTTTTAACAGAAAACAAAGATTCATCAGACGTTAGAGTAAGATTTGCACCAAGTCCAACAGGAGCCTTACATATCGGTGGTGTTAGAACTGCACTTTACAATTACCTATTCGCTAAACAAAACAACGGTAAATTAATTTTAAGAATTGAAGATACTGATTCTACGAGGTTTGTACCTGGTGCTGAAAAGTATATTCAAGATGCTTTTGATTGGTTAGGTATTGAATTTGATGAAAGTCCTGATAAGGGTGGGAGTTATGGACCTTACAGACAATCAGAAAGAAAAGAAATTTATGAAAAATATGTTAGACAATTAGTTGATGAAGGTAAAGCATATTACGCATTTGATTCTGCTGATGACTTAACTAAAGCAAGAGAAACTACACCTAATTTTTCATATGATTCTACTACAAGAATGGGTATGAAGAATTCTTTAACAATATCACCAAGAGATGTACATACTTTATTGAATGAAAGAACTGATTGGGTTATTAGAATAAAATATCCTGATACACCAATTGATATTGTAGTTGATGATTTAATTAGAGGTCGTGTCAGTATGAATACAAGTACTTTAGATGATAAAGTTATTTGGAAAAGAAAAGATGAATTACCTACATATCATTTAGCTAATATAGTTGATGATCATTTAATGGAAATATCACACGTAATTAGAGGTGAAGAATGGTTGCCATCTGCACCATTACACGTATATTTATATGATTGTTTTGGGTGGAATGCTCCTAAATTTGCACACTTGCCATTAATTCTTGGACCTCATGGAAAATTAAGTAAACGTGATGGTGACAAATATGGTTTTCCTGTATTTCCTTTAAAATGGACAGACCCTAAAACCGGTGAAGATTCATCAGGATATAAGTCTATGGGATACACACCTGAAGCAGTTCTTAATATTCTTGCTTTTCTTGGTTGGAATCCAGGTACGGAAAAGGAAATCTATTCAATGGATGAACTTATTAATGATTTTGATTTAAGTAGAGTTAATAAATCAGGTGCTAAATTTAATTTAGATAAAGCATCATGGTTTAATGGACAACACCTAAGAAATTTAAGTCTTGAAGATTTGTTAGATCAATTCAAAATGGAATTGAATGAAAGAGATATTCAAATGGACGAAGAAAAAGCTAAAAAAATAATCGAAGTTAATAGAAATAAAATTAACTTTGTTAAAGATATTTTTACTGATTTTTCTTTCTTATTCAGTAAACCAACAGACTTCGAACCTAAAGGATTGAAAAAATGGAAACCTGAATCTGCTGATATGTTGAAAGCATTAAAGACAAGTTTAGAACCACTTAATAATTGGACTGAAAAAGACATACAAG
>JACKZZ010003215.1_pt1 | contig 45553 bp, 88 predicted proteins | sample 8027871 | NCBI WGS metagenome assembly JACKZZ01 (sample SAMN15724774, study PRJNA655200) | protist metagenome | isolation source: fluorescence activated cell sorting (FACS) single amplified genomes of... | place: USA: West Boothbay Harbor, Gulf of Maine | collected 2000-07-19
TTCAATCAAAAATTCATATGGTTCTCTTATTTCATCTATTGGGGTTACTTTAATAGTATACCATTTGTTTGATTTTGCTTTCATTTAATGTTTTTATCTAAGTGAGTATTGTTTTTGTAACTTTAATGATTGGAAAAATGGGTTTAATCTTACATATGTGCTGTTAGCCCTTTCAATATTTGTTGCTTTAAAATTAATACAACCATCTGAAGGGAATGCCCCATAGTTAGAAATAAAGTTTATTATGTCTTTGGCTCCTGAAGGTGTCATTATATAACCATAACATCCTCTGAAGCAACCACCACCCATTAATTTATTTTTACCGTAAAATTGATTTTTAGGGTGTTTACTAATCCCGGGTTTGTAATTTTTTACTGCTTTATTATATTCCTCAAAATGAGTTTTTATATTTTTCTGGTTTTCAAAGGGTAAATAAGCATCTAAATGACATACCTTTTTAATTTCTGGGAGTAATTCTCTAGGATCCTTAATTAATATAGCATCTTGTTCTAATATTAGAAATGGTTCATCTTGTTTTGAGCATTTATCCCAAAGTAAATAATGACTAGCTAAACACCCTATAGTACCATCTGACCAGTGGGTTTTTGAAATATGAGATGAGGGGAATACATTATGTTGGGATGATAATATTTCTATACCTTTATTACCTACTACTCCATCAAATAATTCATATTCTATATTAAACTTTTTTAAAGATTCTATTGTTTCATTTGCCATCTTTACAGAAAAGTCATTTTGGCTAAGGTGGATTATGTGTGTTTTCATTTCTCTTTGGTGTTAAATTGATGTTGGTCTACCACAATGAATCATTGCTTTTATTCTTTCCTGCTCTAACCAAGTAAGGTATTTAAAGAATTGTTTCATTCTTCAGTTGTATAAATTATTCCTCCTATAGTTTTACCATCTGCTAGATGGTCAAACTCTCCGTAAGTCTGTATCTCATATGCTTTCTTATCTTTATTCCAAGTAAAGCTACTAATACATAACTCATTAAACTCATCGCCAAATAAGTTACCTAAGTTAGTATGTTGGTTTAAGCAAGGTCCTCCTGAAGGGTCAACCATATTCATATTATCAGTATCTGAGAATACCATCGATCCGTAATCTTCTGTTATAGGTCCTTTTCTTAACCAGTTACCATCTTGATCATATATCTGCTCATGTACCTTCTCTTCGAATTCGTGTTGGTTTAACTGTCCTCCATCTTTCCGGAACTGTTGATAAGCTGCCTTATATACATTCGGAAAGCCTATTCTAACATGCTCGAAAGGTCCTTCCCATAGAATAATCCCATCTTCTTGTTTAGTAAACGTATACTCGTCTCCGTATCTATTCTTATATTCTACCATAAACCTATTGCTTTAGTTATTGCTGCTATTACTCCAAACCCTATAATAGCATATACTGTCCATTCTAGGATTTTATAATTATTTTCTACTTGTCGTTTTGATCTACCTTGATTCTTCATTATTATGCTTTTTGATTGTTAAATCTATCTAATAAATCTTTTGTTGTTTCACTTTGAGCATCATATTTTTTATGAAATCTTACTACCTCCATTTCATTATTATAACCTAATTGGAATGAAACCCAACTACCTGATGGAAATTTAACTTCAACAATTGGAAAATCTGTATAATTTCTTCTTGATCTATAATAATCAGAACCAATAGTAACTTTAGCTTCAGGATACAATGTTTGATACTTAGCAACTACATTATTTAAAGCAATACTTTCCTTATTTTTATGTTCTAATTTACTTACTATAAGTGAGTTATGTTCTTTATACTTAACAAGTAATGAACTTGGCTTATAATGTCTGTATTGTTTAGTAACACTTGTACATTGTAATTTATCACCATCTAAATCTACACCACTTTTATATGTTTTAAGTTCACCATCCTTAATGGTATTAACCCAAAGAAAAACATTACCTGTATTTTGAGTGTAAGTAACTTCAAATTCATAATCTGTGCTATTATAACCATAACCAAATCTTTGTTCTCTAGTAACTTCTTCAACTTCAAAATTACTACTATAATCTTGACCATAAACAAAACCTGCTTCATCAAGCATTAGCATGATTTTACTATTTCTTTTCTCAGCTTTAATAGCTCTTTCAGCTTGGTTCTTGATAAATCTATTAACTTCTTCTTGTTGTTCTGTTGTTAATACTTTTCCTTCAAATAAATCTAATTGTATGCTCATAACCTTTATTGTTTCAACGTGATGCTTAACTGCATCAACGTGGTGAATATACGAACTCTCTCCCGGGTAACCAAATTTTTAGGCAAACATCTTCCAATTTTCTTCAGCTTTTTTTGCTGAAATTTCATATGGGTGGTTACCATATTTGTAACCCATACTATAATACCTTTTCATCCAAGAACCAGATTGTAAATAATGAACATACTCATGAATAATACTTCGTATTACATCTTCAACACTATTATTATAATCTGAGTATATAAATAACTTATTTGTTTCACGATCATATTCAGCATCAGCAGGTTCACCTTCAGCATCTTCTTCACCACTTAATCTAACTAGAATATTTTTATGTACTTCAATTGGTGGGTATTCCTTTTTACCTAAACCATAGTGTGTTCTAATTTTAGGGTATACTTTATTTGATATTTGTAATAATTGTTCTTTTTCCATATTATATTAACTGTGCTTCTTCAATTGTTTCACATATTAAAAAATTATTATCCTGTTTTAATACATGATCACCATTTTTTTCATCTACATATAACCCTAATATTTGTTTATTTACAGTATTATCAGAATTTAAAAAATTATGTATTGGTATAATATTTAAAACTTTATATGCTTTATCACCGTTGCGTATTATATTCGAATACAGATTCATATATTAAATTTTTATATTTAGTTGTTGACCACCCATGGTTTCTATTTAGATATTCTATTTTAATATCTAAGGTATCTCCAGTAAATGATTTATCTATATAATCATCACCTAAAAACCTAACATCAAATTCTCCTATTTTAAGTAAATCATATAATTGTTTTTCATAGGTATATCGAACTACATCATTAACATACCTAATACTCAATAACATTTCTTTACGTTCATCAGGGGATAATATAGGTTTTATTTTATCCTTTCTTTCAATTGAAGGGTCAGTATGAAGTAATATAATAAGACAATCACATTTACCTTTTGCTTCTTTTAACATTTGAACATACCCAGGGTGGTATACATCAAAATTACCTGCTATAACTCCTTTTTTAAAACCCATTTTTATAGGTTAATTCATCCATTTCTCTTTGTAAGCCTTGGATTGTTTTTTTAGTATCAACCTTATTTCCTAATTTTTTTAATTCAAGAATTTGATTGGTGATTTCTTTGATTTTTAATGATCTTACTGTTTCTTTGTCTGATTTTGTCATTGTATTGAGTTTATTAAGTGGATGGTCCAAGCTATAAGACCATTAAGTTGTAATATAACTAGATTCCATTGTCTTCTTACACTAGTTTGGATCATTACAAAAGTAAATCCTATTATAAATAACCAAGGGGCAAGTGTCCATTGACCTGCTATTAATAATCCTGCACCCATATATCCTATTCTACTGGATAATCGTTCAATTGGGGTTAGTTTTCGTTCTCTAACCATTAATCTTAGATAGTAATTCCACCATCTAAATTCACATTTTCTACAAGTTAGTTTCTGATTATTTTTAAATAAAAAATCAGGTTTTTCTTGTTTACATTTATTACATTTTCTCATTTATACTAACATCTGTGATGGTAACTAAACCAACCCGTTACTATGTATTTTGTTTCATTAGGAGCCGGTATTCCCCTATGTGGGTGAGTCCAACCTGCAGGCCAAAGAATGGTATTTCCTTTTATAGGGTGAACTTTTATATTTTGGTTAATAAATTCAGTTTCTCCTCCAGTTTCAATAGAATTTAAATAAGTAGTAAAAGCTAATATTCTAACCATCTTGTCTTTTCTAGGACCTCCACATTCAATATGAATTGGATTATAAGCTTCTCCTGGATCATACTTTTGTATGTTAAATGGAGATGTTATACCCCATTTAGTACCTTGATTAATATGGGGAAATGTATCTCTATATTTTCCTTCCATAGTGATTAATTCCTTAACATACTGTTTCATTAAAAGAGGATTCATTTGTCGGTTACTTATCCTATGGTACCCTCTTGTTTTATCGTAATGGGAATGTTTATTAAAATTATCTTCGTAGTTCTCTACAATTAAATCACATAAGTCTACATCTATTCTACCATTTATAATATAATTTTCCATACTTATGATTTAGTTCCTGATGATCTACGATTAATATCGTCATGATTAAATTCAGCCCAATATAATTCAAATGCTACTCCATCTTCTAATCCCTCAAATTGATGGAATTTACCTGGTTTAACCATAGTAAAATCACCTGCTTCTAATATTGTTTCATCAACTAAATCTTGATCATCTTGCCATACACGAACAATCATTTTACCTGATTCAACGAAGAAACCATTCCATTTAAATTTATGTTCATGTTCTGAACATTTATACCCTGCGTTATACTCGATTCTATGGAATTCTAATACACCATTTTTGTGCACCATTTCTGTTTTACCCCAAATTTTACCTGCTTTCATAATTTTTACTTTTATTTTTTACTTCTAAAATATTTAACTAAATAACTTGCTGTGCTATAATTTGTTGCGAGAGGTATATCATGTACATCGCATAATCTCATTAGCATACTTATATCAACATCGTGTGGATGTTTACCTAATGGATCTCTTAAAAAGATGACTAAGTCTATTTGGCCTTCTACAGCTAAAGCTGCTATTTGTGCATCTCCTCCTAAAGGTCCACTTTTAACTGTCTGTACATTTTTTATACCTGCATGCATTACATGCTTTCCGGTTGTACCTGTAGTAACGATTTTAATATCTTCTCTGTTAAAAAAAGGTAACCTTTTAGAAACAAAAGCAACCATATCTGCTTTCTTATTATCGTGTGCTATTAATGCTATTGTCATATAAATTTATTTATGTTTACAGTTATCTTTATTTTTTACCATGATATAACCAAAAAGGATTTTCGTATTCTGAATCTTGTAATAGTTCGTTTTTTAAGAAATTAGTTGCTAAAAAATTACCACTTACAGATATTCTATCTATCTTACTAGCATTTCTAGGGGTAAAATGCATTAAATAATTTGAAAATAAAAACAATTTACCTTTTTTTTGTTGAGTTTGATAAATGAAATTATTTGTTCCCGAATTAGTCATGAAACATAAGTTACCAGCATTTTTAGGTGCATGGGGGTAATAAACCCAAGATAAACCCAGAGAATCATTAAACATATCCCCATGATCATGAATCATTGTTTGTTCTTCTGGAGGGATAATGTGACCCCATATTTCTTCTGTTTCCATTCTATTAGCACCAAAAATGTCTTCAACTATACTATTAACAGAATTTTTCATAGTTAAATATGTTTTATCATGTAAGTTAGTATCTTCATAAAAGGTATGATGCATATCTTTTACATCATTTTGATGTGGTCTACTATAATGAGAACCCTCTTCGGGTTTATTTCTAGAGTCAATAACCTCTTGTAGTATTCTTTCATGATCTAAATCTAAATCATGTTCTGAATAATATATTCCATTTATTAGTTTAAACATATAATTTTAATTTTTCCATAATACTTGTATGCTTATCAATATAAAACATATTAACAAACTGACGAAGGTCTTAGTTGTTATTCCTTCTTTAAAGAAATAGCTAACTCCTAAGGCATATATTATCATTCCAACTCCAAATCCGACAAACCTAGCAGGCCATAATAACCCTTCAAATCCACTTACTGTATATTTTGTTCCCCAAATATAAAAAAAAGATATTATTATTCCTGCGGCTGCAACTAAAATTTCATTATTTTTAAACCAATCCCATTTGAATTGACCATTGAGTTGGAAAAATACTGCTATATGAGCTATAATAAACCAACTTATACCTATTAAAAAGTGATCTAATTTCATTTGATATCATTTTCAGTGTTAATCTCCTTACCTTCGTATTCTACCTCTACAGCTATTATTCTAAAATGAGAACCTAAAATTCTATTTTGTTCTAAATCTTCATTAGGGTATCTTTCTTTAAATGCGTAGTATCTATCTAAAAATAACCTTGGATAGGCGTATATTCCTAAATGTGAGTCACCATAACCAATATCTTTCCTAGTAAACCAACAAGCAAAATCTCCTTGATGTATAATTTTTACTCCTGTTGGGTCATACCCCTTTGTATAAGCGGTAATAACATTTTGATGATCACCTATGGTTTTAATTATAGGTTCTATGGTTTTATACGTTATATCTAACATATCCCCTTGTATATTAACTATGTAATCATATTCAGAAAATTTATTTTTTTGACTACATATTCTAGCGGTACCATTTTCTTCCTCACCTGTTATTACAACATTTTCTTTAGGGATATAATTAGCAATTTTCTGACTATCTGTTAATACAAATGTATCAAATCCAAATTTAGATACTTTTTCAAATACGTTTTGAATTAAAGGTTTACCCTCAAATTTTAACAACATTTTTTCTTTTAATCTACTACTATTTAACCTAGCAGGAATAACTATTGCTATTTTCATATTTAAATTTTCATTACATATTCATATGCCTTCTCATATACTTCTGCTAAGGGCATATGTTTATTTTCATTTCTAATTTCACCTACTTTTTTATACATTTCATCACGTTTACCATGTTGGTAGGCACTGTATAATAAATCTTCTATATTACTCATTCCAGCTGTGTTCTCCCCAATTAATAATTATTGATAATAAACCTAAATATAAAATGAAACTACAATATTTCATTTCATCCTCTTCTATTGGTTCTATTAAATCGTAACCAACTGTAAACCCTTCGTGAGGCCATTTCCATGCTAATGAAATTTCCCACCATTTATTTTCTTCATTTTCCATACTATAACATTAATTTCCAATTTTCTAATTTCATCCAAAAACGTTCCAACCATAGGTTAATTTTAACTCCTTCAATCAAATCTTCTCCATTCATCCCACCTTCTTTTTTAGAGGCACAAAATCCTATACCCATATCTAAATAGTCTCTAGCTTTATCATCATTACCTAATGTACGAAACTCTTTTGCCTTATCAAAACAATGATGTAAAACTTGTCTTTCTATTTTTCCCATATTTTATTATTTAATTATTAATATTTTCTACATTTATCTAATGGTACTTGACATAAAGTATCTCCATTTTTAATTAATGGGTTACCGTTTTTATGAAAACCAAATACCACTTTAACTTTATCATCATAAATTCGAATTCTATCTCCTTGTTTTATCATATTAAAAAGGTAATGGTTCGTTAGACAAATCTTTAGGAGTAAATGTTGGATCATCCAATTTACGGTAATCAAAACTAGCAAATGGTTGTTCACCTATTTCTTTAACTTCTACATCTTGAGAATGTCTTCTATTATCTATTGATAATCTTAAATCATTAGCTCGTTTTCTAGCCATATAATCATTATCAGCATAAACATACATTTCCATTGTAACAACGTATCTTTTGTTTTCTTTATCCATAACTTAGTAATTTGATAATAATGCGTTAATATCTTCTCTTGATTGCCATCCTTTAACATCCCATTCTTGTTCACCATCAGGTAAATTTTCATTTATAATAGCAACTTCAAATGATGAAAATTCGTTTGAATCAGGGAAATCATCCCAAACTTCTCTATCAACACCAATACCACCTGGGGAACTGTATAATCCTGGACCTGCTACTATAGAAATAATAACACCTGGAAGTACTTCTAAGCTAGCTCCAATACACTTTTTGTCAAATTTTTGTGGTCTGAATTTTAAATCTCTAAATGTTTTCATAATATAACCTTTATTATTTTTTAATTGCCCGAACCATTCGAACACGTGAATATACGACCTCTTCTCCAGGTAACCAAATCTAATCGCCGAAAGCTTCTTCTAATGTTGCTGGGTTGTCTCTTAAGTAAGCATTAAGTTTAGATTGCTCTTGCCATTCACTCATAAACTCTTGTTCAGCAGCGTTGGTTTTTACTTTAGGTTGTTTTAACATCCAAGGTGTATTTTCTTTACACCATCTAATATAACCGGGGTCGTATTGTTGTACTTCAGATATTAATTGTCCTTTATATTTACCTGATCGTAATATCATTCTTTATAGTCTAGTATTTCTTTTTCCGTTGCTTCTAACATCTTAATTAGTTCATCTCTTAAAGCCTCAAGTGTATTACCTCCAGGTTTAATACCATCTTTAGTCCAACTACCGGGTTCTCGTTTACTGTCATAATAAACTTCATGAATTTGATACCAATCATCATCACCATCTGCTTTTTCGTGCTTCATTACTCTATGGTTCCACATAACTATTTTTATTTACGCCAATATACGAAGAAAAATATGCGCCTCCTAATGGAAGCGCATATATTATTAAAAAGCTTACTCTAATGCGTTGTTCTTATGATTAACGGAGTAAGAAGTTATATTTTATTGGTAATCTTTCATGAAACGACCGAAGTGTTCTTGTAATGCTTTATCAGCAACATAATTTTTAAAATCTTCAACGTAATCATCTACATCATCAAATTCATCACCTGCTTTTTTAACTGATGCCATAAATTGTTTTATTTCTGAATCTGTTGCCTTAGCATCATTTTTTAATGCTTTAACAATATCTTTCATTGGGGGCACACCTTTAAATTTAGGTAATGCTTCTTCAATATCTTCTAAACCTTCATCATAATCTTCATCTGCCTTCATGTCAAAATTAACTGCATCTTTTTCTTCCAAACCAGCTAATTTATCACCTGTTGCTTGGTAGCCATCTATTTCTTTATGCATTTCATTATTCAAATGGTTGATTACATCTTCAGCATAAAATGGATCTTCTTCAATTAAGTCTTGCCATAAATCCATAAATGAATCTAAAAATTTCCTTTTTAATGGTATACTAAGCATACCTTCAATACGCTCAGCTACGTCACGATCAATTCTAACTTCTTTTACATGACTTGGTTTTATTCCTAATTTAGAGGCAGCACTTTTAACTCCATCTCTAGGTTCTTCATCTTCACCTTCTTTAATACCTGCTTTTTCTTGAGATACTTCAATTGCTAAATCAACTGCTTCAGTATTTTCTTCCATTTTAGAAGCCATAAATTGTCCTACTGTTGGTTCAATATCCATACCTTGATCTCCCATTGTTGCTCTAATTTCAGCGTGAAAATCTCCAAAAAACATACTTGCTTCTTTAATAGCACCTTCTTCTAAGGCTTCAATAGCACTATATAAATGAGATGCCTCTCTATGGTAATTAACATCAGTATAATCTTCAGCTAATTTCTTTAGAAGTTCAATATCAGTATCAACCCCTGTTTTTAATCCTGTTTTTAACATCCCATCGTAATCAAAGTCTTTAGTCCAACCTGAACCTATTTGATATTCTTCGTAAATGTCCATTAAGTTATATTTACTCATATTTTATTTTTTAGCTTTTGGTTTTCTACCTCTACGTTTTTTACCTTTAACAGCATCAACTACGTCTTTAGCTTCTTTAACTACGTCTTTAACTTCCGCTTTTACAGCTTTAGCTCTACGTTTTACTTCAGCAGCTTTTTCTTTTACATCTTCAATAGTATCTTCTACTACATCAGGAATTAAATCACCATCGCGATCTGCAATTTTACCTTTCTTAATGTAATAAACTACAGCACCCGCTCCTAATAATATTACAACCAAAATAAATAACAATAATTTCATAATTTTATTTGTTTAAATGTTTATTATAAATATATAAAAATTAAGCTAAATTATATTTTTGCTTATATTTGTTAATAAATGAATTGCCAACCCCTACTTCAAGCCACTCAGCAATATTAGGTATACCTGGTATTTTTTTAGCTGATAGAACATAATCAATATTTTTATTAATTACCTTCATTTTGGTTTTAGCATTTGAGCGATTTGATGTTTTAAATACTACTACTGTACACATACCTTTAGAATACAAACGTTGATCAATTTGAGGTTTTGATTGTTTAGTTCCTTTAGCTTCCCAATGTTCTACTTTCCAAGGTCCATTTGTAAATTTACTTCTATCATAATGCCAAACTGATCTACTACCTAATTCAGGTTTAGTTGGTACCTCAAGAAATTCTTGAGTGTATTTTTGCCATGGAATTGCTTCTTGTTCTTTTGGTCTTCCTCTACTCATATTAAAATGTAAATTGTTTATCTTCGTATTTTAAAAATAATGCTAAAAATAATGACTTTTTTCTTGGTTTCCCAAGTTTAGTTAAAATAGGATCATTAAAACATAAACGTAAGGATTTAGTTTTTCTACCTGGGAGTGTATTATCTTTAATAAATTTATTTATTTCCTCTTTAGGGATATGTGCTACTCTTTTTTCATTAAAATGAATAATACTTAAGTAATCATATTTATTTGCTTTTACAGCATGTTTATAAGCAACATATGGAGTTTTAGTTTCATATGACATACTTTTTATTTCATATTTACTACCTTCCTTATCAGTAGCATCATATCCACTTTCATTACCAATATCTCCATTTTTTAACCAACCATAATGTTTCATTAAAACATATTCTCCAGCTCCACCTACATAGGTTGCTACTTGATTTACATCTAAAGATGCTAAAATTAAATTTGAGAAGGGTTTAAGCATTTCTCTTGTTTGTGATAACTTCATAATTTATTTATTTTAGATTTATAATCCTGCTCTCATTGCAAATTGCTTACCTCGAACATTCATTCGACCATCAAGCTCTTTATACTTGTTAGTAACTAATTCATCTCTTAATTGATTAAAGGTACAATCGTTAACAATCCATCCTCTAGAATGGATTTCTTTAAATCCAGCAGACATTGTTTGAACTCTAAATTGATTGTTTCTTTTCTTTGTTGTGTTTTTGACTTGAATATACATAACTCTTATTGGTTTTAACGTGATGCTTAACTGCATCAACATGGTAAATATATGAACTCTCTCCCGGGTATCAAAATTTCCCGCGCATTACTTTACTTTTTTTTCTAATTCTTTTATGTGTTTACAACGGTTATCAAACGCTCTCCATCTACCTGGACAATCACAATGGAATTTATCTGATTCTGGGTAATACATTGTTTTATACGTTTTATTTGCGTTGCTACTGCTAGTATGGGTCTCAATAATTGGTTCTTGTTTAACCTTTGGTTTTGGTTTGATCCATTTTATATCACTTAATTCAGTTTCAGGTAATACCTCCTGCCAAGTTGGGAGTAAATATTTTTTTCCACCTATATTAGCTAAACTAGGTGGATTGAGTTCGTGATGGTATTCATATTTGAATACTTTTACAGCAATAAAACTACCAAAACCTTTTGGGTTAATTCCAAAGGCTTTGCCTTTAGGCCAAGATACTATTCTTGATCTAATATTACCGTGTTTGTTGAGATTTGAAAATTCGTATAGCATAACCTTTATTTTATACGTGAATATACGTAAAATAATTATGGCAACCAAATTGGTTGCCATTTTTCTTATGTTTTATTTTTTTATAATACTTTTTCTTGTTCCTATGAGGTGTAGGAACTTTTAAAGCATCAAACCATTCATGCTGTGTGAGTTTTATTTTTTTTATCTTTGTCTGCATTTAAATCTAGTGTGAGGGCTAAACATAATCTTTTTAATTGCCCTGCATTATGTATTGCTAGGAAATCATCATCTGTTAAACCATTAAATAAGTCTATTGTTCTTACATCCATATCTTTGGTTATAAATATAAATTATACCCAGAAAATCGTTTCATATATGTAGTTATTTTTACCCCATTACCGTCTTTCCTAACTTTACCTGTTCTAAACCATTTCTTAACACTTCCTGCTCCCCCTAAATGGGCTGCGGCCAGCAATCCGGATTCTGTTACTAATACTCCATGTACATACTTGCCTTCATATTTAGCAATATACTTTTTAAGATACCTTTTATTAGTTTGAAGTAACTTGTACATTGCTTCCTCTTGTATTTTAGGTGAATTAAGAAATTCTTCTCTACTTATTTTAAACCCTAAACCCCTAAGTGTTTTTTTACCAAACTGATATCTACCCATATACCCAAAACGATTTACTATATCATATCTATTACCTGATTCTTTGAAACCAATTGCGTTTAAAAAATCATCATGTGAATTAGTTATTAATTCAATATGAGGTACCGTTAAGGGTATAATTTCAATACTATCTATACCTTTAATGGGTAATTCTATTATAGGATTGATTATTTTAGCTCTATAAGTTTTAAATGCTAATAAAGAAATTGATAATACTAATACTCCAATTTTAAGAAATGTTTTCATACTATTTAGATTTAAGATAATCTAGGGCACTAGTAATTTTGGCACATCTTTCATAATCCTCGTACCTTTCCATAGGTTCTAAATTTTGCTCTAATGTTTCTATCATGTCAGGACGTTCAATCATAATATCATATAAGATATCATCATCTTTTGTTCCTATAGAAACTACTGGTATTTGATTTATAGATGTTTTTAAATTTTTTAAGGCAGCATCCACTATTAAAGTAGATAATTTTTGGTTACCATAAGTAAAAATTTCTTCTAAATCATTTGTGGTTTCAAAAACCATTGTGTGTTCAAATTTCATAATTAAAAGTTTTTTAAGAAATCACCTTTGATTTTCTTATCATGTAATTTACGAAACTTTTCGTCGTTAGCCAAAGTTTTTGATGCAAGTTTTTCTAGATGTTTTGATTTTTGTTTATTATAATCCTTAACTATCTTATTATGTTTTTTATGTTTCATTAGATTCTACTTATGTATTGATTAGTATCATCATCATCACCATCTAAACCTAATTCTTTTAAACGTTGTAAATGGTAATCATCTACTTCCCATTCTACTTTTTCGCTTGTACCAAAATGTTCTTGTTTGGATTCTATTTGTTTTACATCTTTGGCATTAAAAACATCCCCTACATTTAAAAAATAGTGGTTGTAACATAATAACTGAACATTTTCTAAACTATAATTGTTACTATTACCATCTTGGAAGTGTAATAATAAAGGCATTTTATAATCAAGTACTCTACGTTCTTTAAATTTACAAATAGCACATTCCTCTGATAAATATCCTTGTTCTATTAAAGCATATTTAAGTTTATTTGGGTCAAATGAAGATGCAGCTATTCTACCCTCAATTATTTCTAACATATGGGGCATTTTTTTAGGCCCCTTTAAAAATTTAGGTATACCTTTACCACTTTGATTTTTATGTCCCTCAAATAAATTATATAATTTAGCGTATCTTTTATAGTGTTGATATGACACATGAAGATAACGAGCGGCTGCCATATTAGATTTTGTTTTAGCTTGGGCAGCTACAATTTGTTCTTTAGATAAGGGTTTTGCTTGAGGCATTTATTTCTTTTTACTTTCAGTTTCAATACCAAAAGTAAGTTCTGGGTTGCCCTCTGGATTGATGTGTTTTAAATAGTCTTTTTCATCTAATATTAAAGTTTCAGTCCAAGTATGGTCCCCAGTACCAAAGGTCACAGGAACTCCTCTTTTAGCACCTACTTCTGAACAATTAACACAAAAGTTATACCCATATTTAGTTTTTCTCAATTCTGGGAAATCTTCACCACATTGAGGGCATGGAATCATTTTCATACTCATTTTTTATAATTTTATGGTATACATATCAAACTATAGCTCTTCCTTTCATTTTTTCCCAATCTCGATTTTTTCTAACTGAATCATTTGTTGATTGTACGGCATTTAGGACATTATCTACTGTTTCTAAATCATCTGCTAAACGTAACATTGCTGAAAGGTCTTTAGGGAAACAATGACCACCGTAACCAAAATCACCATCAGGTCCAGGTACTGCCCAATGTGATTTTCCTAATCTTTTATCAAAAGTTGAATATTCAATTACTTTATCATAATCTAGTTTTAACCCCTCACATATTTGATACATTTCATTAGCAAATGCTACTTTGGTAGCTAAAAAAGTATTTGTAAGATATTTTACCATTTCAGCATGAGTAGATCCAGTCTTTATAATATCAATATCAGGGAATATTTTTCTATATATGGTTTTTAATTTAGTAGTAGAATTTCTAGGTCCCCCTAAAATTACTCTATTTTGAGTGTTGAAATCCTCTACAGCATTTGCTTCAGTTAAAAATTCAGGGTTAAATATTACATCCATATTAGGATATAATGAGTTTATTTTAGCTGTAGTCCCAGGAGGTACTGTAGATTTAATAACTACTGTTTTACACTTAAAGGTTGTAAAAATTTCTTTTACTGTAGATTCAATTAAACTAGTATCACATCTACCTCTTCTATTCATAGGAGTAGGTAAACAAACAAATACTATATCTTGGCTCATGGCCTTAATTTTTGTAGAATTACTTTTATCTTCTATTATATCGTAAGTTTTTACTTCGAAATAATTTTTAAACTTTTGATAAATTGCATTACCTACAAATCCCTGTCCTATAATTCCTATCATAAATTAATTAAAGAGTTTTGGTATTCATTCATTTGGATTATATTAATTTTTAAATTACCAAGTTCAAAACTACCTGTTTCCCCATTATGTTGTATAATTTGAGAGAAACGTTGTATATTAGTAAAGTCTTCTTGGTTAAAGGATATAGGGTCTACTTCAACTAATATTTCATTATTTTTTTCATTGTCATAAGGTAAAACCCTTTTACTTAAATCATAAGTTGTATTATTTTTTTCCTTTTCAAAATAAGGAATTGATAATAAATTGTAATTACCTATATAAACATTTTCTCCCCAAGGTTCTAATAATTCTAATAATTGGGTATTACAATTAGTAATTATTATCCCCACACTATATTTAGGTGGAACAATAGGTACTAAAGTAGGATCATGCATTACAAAATGCCCCCATTTACGAATAAAGTTACGTGTTGATCTTTGGTTTTGTGCTAACCATTCTGGGCTATCTTCGTATATGTTTTTAGCTTTATCTAGGGTATTTCTTCTACTTCCTCTACAAGTCATATGATAAACAAACCCTTCCCAAGTTTGAATAAATTTTATCCCATTTAATTGAAAACGATTAAATATATCAGAATCTTCTTTAGATTGTGGGGCATATAAAGGATCATGTCCACCTATTTCTTGAAAATCTTTTCTATAAAAAGCCCAAGGAGCAAATATACCATTAGTAATTTTTTCTTCATTGGTGAATTCTTTTAATTTATCTAATAATTCTTGTTCTTTAAATTCTTCAGGTTCTACCCCACCATGCCATAGTACTTTTTCAGGCCCTTCAGGGTGTAGAGGTGGTTCAATTCGAGTTAAGGATACAATTACACCAGGTTTAATATGTTTTTCAATTGATGTTAATGCATTAGGACATAGGTACATATCAGCATGGTAAATCATAGCTATATCATTTGTAGCAACGTCATTTATTAGAGTATCATACAATATAGTGTGTCCTAATCTATCTGGGCCTTCATTACGATGGGCTTTAAATAATGGGTCTTTATCCATCATTTCTAAACACCAATCCCAAGTTCCATCTGTTGAGGCGTCATCAGCAACACAAATTTCTACTTCATGTTCTCCTTGGTTTTTACGAATAGAATCATAAGACCATTTTAGATATTTAAGATTATTTCTTCCGGGTTGGATTAATGATATTTTCATATTTTAAATTTTGATTCGTGATAAAATTCTTTATAATTTTTTAGGGTTGTATCTGAACATAATGTATGAAATTCTTTGTCCGTATCCAACCTTTTTAATAATTTTCTCGCTGTTTTTAAATCTCCATCATCTACACTTAATTCAGGATGTAATATTCTTTGAGTATCTAACCCCTTATATCCTATACAAGGTATACCTAAATAAGAACAATTTAAAGCAAATGTACCCGCAGCATGAGTTCTCATCATATGTACTCCTATTTTTCTTTTACTAAGTTCTGATATCCATTCATTCCATTCTAGGTATGGGAGTTGGGTTATACCTAATTGTTCTTCACCATTACTTCTTCTACCCATTTGAGGTGAATATATTTCATTTGTTATACTACTAGCTAACATAAAGGAATCAAAACCACCATACCAACTTTTGAAATTTCCACCTACCATAACCCCAGAACGTTCGTTTAAAGGTGTTATGTTTTTAATAGGATCTTCAATCATTAAAGAGGGTAATAATTTTATATTATTATGATTAGTTAAACCTTTAAAATATTCAACATCAACCTGGTTATGTGCAAATATTATATCAGCATCCATTAGATTATTAAAATAAGTTATTTGTTTAGATAAGTCATAATCTTGGAAATACCAAAATGGTCCTTCTTGCATTATACCTACTTTATCACAAAAACGTTTAATGGTAGACATTTCAACATTATCAGGGGTATTTTTAGGAGTGATTATTATACCTAAATCATATTCTTCTTTTGGGGATTGATTTAAATTATAATGGTCTGCATTTAAAGCAACCATCCAAGCAAATTCTGTCCTCATATTACTATGATTTCTTGGAATTTTTCCATTAAATCCCATTTCTGTAAAAAATGCTACTTTCATAATTCGGATATTGTTAAAGGGGTTATTGGGAAATTATTAAACAAATGGTCTAAACTTAACTTAAGTTGCTCATAGTTAGATTGGGTCCATTCATTTTTATTCCAAGATCCATATATATGAGATTGAAACATTATATTATCATCATGTGATTTAATATCAGTTTCATGAATTCCATCTGCACCAAATATCATTTTTAGATCCCATTTAAAATTTTGATTATGTTCGTAATGTAAAGCGGCCCACTCAAATTCCTTAGATAAATGTTGGACACAGTAGGGTTGACATAACCACCCAGGATTTCTCCATCCTTTAGGTTTATATTCTACCTTTTCCCATTCCCCCATCATTAATTTAATTCTTTCAATACATTGTTGTTCATTTATATCAACAAATTCCATCTCCCCAAACTTATTTTTATCACTTGTATTGTGATAATGACCATGAGCTGATAGTTCAAACATTCCTGTTTCTTCTAATTCTTTAACCCATTTTTTATTTTGGGATATAGGGGCATTATTGTGGTGATTTGAAGGGATAAATAAATTATATTTAACTCCATAGGTTTCATGTAAATCCCTCATCCAAACCTCAGTTTTTTCACCTAGAATACGCCAATTTTTTTTAGGGTTTACATCATCTATTGATATAGTTAATTTCATTATTTATACATTTTAATTAAACCCAATTTTTCATATTCTTTAAATACTTGTTCTTCATGATTAAAAGAATGACTTTGACCTAATTTCCAATTATCAGCATCTCCTACTTCTTCCCAATAATGGATCCTAGACCTATCTTCTTGGTAATGAGTAAAACCATAACATGATATATTATTAGTAAATAAATTTAAAAAAGATATCCCAACTAAACCACAAGTGGCTTCTGTATCTTTTACTAATGAATTACAATATTGTGTAAAAGGTGGATTAACAAATAAAACTTTGTTTTGTGGGGTATTTTTTATCATCCCCATCATCATTTCTCTTTCGTTCCACGATTTTACTATTAGTAATTCACCATTAAGGTTAGAAACATAATTAGGATCGTTTTTTTTAAATCTTTGGGGATCAGAGGTTCCAGCGAAAGCATGACCATTAAAAAACCTAATGTCCGTTCTAGAACCTACATTTTTTTCAAAACCTTTAACTCTAGCTACATTAAACCTTACTATATAATCATGTTTATCAATTTCTTCCCCATATTCTTTATCTAATAATATCCCACTACTACCTACAACCGCTATTTTTTTATCTTTAAGATCTAATAAAAGGGAAGGGTTATAGTTTAGGACTAAATTATGTTCTTCATTATTGATTTTTACTTTCATTTATTTAAATTTTCTATTACTTTCCAATCATCTAAAGAGTCTATTTCATAATATGTTTTTTCATCCATTTCATAACACCCTATATTTCCACTTAACCTATTTTTATTTTCAAGTATATTAGAACTATGGTTTATATAAAATGCTCCATTTTCAACTAAATACCCATCCCAATCTTGTCTTCTAGGTCTATTATTATAGTTATAATTTAAGGATTTTCCTTTACTATCCCAAATAAATCTCTTTTGTTTAACAACAGATAAAACACTATCATAACTGGAATAAAATTCAATAGCCTCATTAAAATCTTTATAACTAGTTAAAGGTGAAGTTGCCTGGGCTAATATTATATCTTCATTTAAGTAGAGGTTTTCTATAACTTCAATTAGTACATCTTCAGTTGATGATATATCTTTTGAGTTATTAGAATCCCTTTGATATATTACTACTTTACTTAAGTTAAATGATGAAATTAAATCTACATATTCAATATCAGTTGCTACAACTATTTTATATACACTAGAATTTTGTAAGGAATTTAATACCCACCAAACTAGAGGTTTACCATTTAATAATTTTATATTTTTATTAGGTATACCTTTAGACCCAGAACGAATTGGAACAATTGCTACCATTAACCTCTTAGTGATTTTCTTTTACTTAATTCACTTTTTAGGAGTTGTCTTTGGGAATTTCCCCCAAGTGATTTTTCTATATCTCTTATCCCTTTTACTAATTTAATGAGACCAGCAGGTTCTACTGATGCTACTTGATCTGATCCCCACATTGTTCTATCTAAAGTAATATGACGTTCAATCCAGGTAACACCCATAGGGATAGTGGCAAACGTAGTTACTAAACCATACTCATGACCACTATATCCTACTTCTTTACCGTGTTTTTTTAACCAATGAATATACTCTAAATTTAATTCTTCAATAGGAGAGGGATATGTTGAGTTAGTATGCATTATTACATCAGGGTTACTATATTCGATTGCTTTCTCAATCTCTTCTTCAGTAGACATACCCGTTGATATAATTAGATAATCAAATTTACTTCTAGCATATTCTACTAAATTTTTATTAGTAATTAATGCAGATGGTATTTTTGAAATATTATTATATTGAGACATAAAGTCTACTGAATCTTTATCCCATACTGAAGCAAACCATCCAATTCCTTTTTCTTTACAATAACGATCTATTTCGTCATACTCTTCTTTGTTAAACTCTACTTTGTATTTATAATCTAAATAAGTCATATCCCCCCAAGGAGTAGATTTTGGTTTAGATTTCTGTTCTTCAGGAACACAAACATCAGGATTACGTTTTTGGAATTTGACATAATCACATCCTGATAGAACTGCGGCATCTATAATTTTTTTACATAAATCTAAATCACCATTATGATTTATCCCTATTTCTCCTATTATTTTTACTTTCATCTTTTGTATATTAAGTGTACTGTATTATTTCTAAGATAATACATTTCTTCGTTCCATCCTAGTTTATTTGCTATTTTATTTATAATTTCTCTCCATTCTTCAGGGTCTTTTAAATTACAATGTAATTCTTCCCCAAAGTGTACACTACTTTCTAAAGCAATAGCATGACATACAAAATTTTTAGATACTCTAAAGGATTCATGAATGGCTTCGCTTTCAATTTCAAGAGGAATGTGTTCCATCCCATCTAAAAAATAAACTAAATCAAATTGGTTATCTTTAAATGGTAGTTGATGACAACTTCCTACAACCGTAGTATAGGCTTTATCTACTTTTTTTGTTGCACTTTCACTTATATCTATACCTGTAGGGGTGCAACCTAAATAATCTACATAATCCATTATTGTTCCACCTCCACAAGCTATATCTAAACAAATATCAGATTGTTTAACAATCTCATTAAAACGTTTTGAAAAATCATATGATTCATTTTTCAAATCATTTACTTGTCTTAACCCTAAACCATAATCAAAGGTTCTTGAATGAACACCTTCATATTTTAATTTTTCTTGGTTTACTTTATCCATTATTTATATGTGTTATAAAATTTAATAATTGTTCTTCTGATTTTATATCTGCTGTAGGTTCTGTAGGATGATTCCAAGGGACATCTAAATAATGAGCGGGAAGTCTATTTGATAAGTTATCACAGTTAATTAATTCCCCATCAAATTTATAACCATTTTTAGAATATAATTTTTCAAAGTAAGGAACTAATTTTTCTTCGGCATATCTTTCACTTAATAATTTTTCATATTTATCTTTTCTAGTTGGATGATATTCATAGGATTCAATTGCTTCTTCTAATGCTAAATTTACTGAATTATAATCATTAAAAGGTGTACTATTTTTTTCGGTTAAATAATCTACCATAGGACCTTGATGATCTTTATAATATACTATATCACACCCACAGAGTAAAGCTTCATGTGTTACTCTACATCCACCTTCTGATTTTGATCCTATATATAATACTTTAGAATTATTATAAAACCAATTTATAGTTTGAGGTGAAATACCTAAAAAACCTAATTCACTGGATATTCTTAATAAAGTTATGTTTTTTCTTTCTTCATAATTAAACATTTCTTCATATTTTTTTACAATATCAGTATCAAAATGTTCAACTGTTTCATTTTCTGCTTTAGGAATTACTATTAAAGTTTTATAATACTTGCCTTCATCATATAATTTTCTTAACCCCTGTAGTAAAGAGGGAACATTCTTCCATTTAACTGCTCTACTAACACATATAATATCATAAAATTTATCTTTTAACCCTAAATCTTTGTAATCATCAGTTAAGAAATTTCTATCCATTAACTCAATTTTTAAAGTGTTACCATTATCTGGGAAGTCTAAAACTGAGGGGTTTGCGAATGTAAAATCTACAATATTAGGCATATTTGGGATATTACCAAAATATATACCTTGATTCCATCCTAAATAAAAATATTGTTTTAAATCAATTAGGGTTTGTTGTGCATTTTTTAATAGCCAAGGCCATTCTTTATGGGTAAATACAATAATCCCTTTATTATTCTCTGTTGGTTTTTTAAATATATGAGCCATTATATATAGTTTTTACCCCAATCATTTTTGCTAATAGCTATTCTTTGGGGATGATTTTCAAAATAATAATTAGTATAGGTGTAGCGTGTACCATCTTGTATATTAGCTCCTCTATGAATATAAGAGGTATCAGTAAATATTACTGTTCCTTTTTTGCCTATTACTTTAAAGGGTTCTAAATTATTACTACTACAAAACTCTTCTATAACTTCATCTTCATATCTTGTAGCTTTACCAATCCCATCTCTAGTAGATAAATCAAATTGGTTAGATGAAGGGAGGAATAAATAAGGACCATCTTTATCTTCAACATCTGATAAATACACAATGGTTTTTATTTGTTTCATTCTATTATCCCGATGCCATCCACCCCCACTATTAATAGTTTGGTTAGTTTGAGACTGAACTTTACCTCCTAAAACAAAATGGCTAACTAAAGGATAACCATAATATTCACTTCCTATCTCTAATAATAAAGAATCATTAGCAAAAGTTTTAGCTGTGTCATAATGATTTTCCATTTTAAATAATCTTTTATCACCAGAAGTTCCTTCTTTAGACTCGGATTGAATTTTAGATTTGAATTTTATTAAACCCTCTTCTATATCTTTTACTGCCTGGTCGCAAAATTCGGGTGTGAAATAATCTTCTATTACACATATTCCTACATTATTTAAGTTATCTATTATTTGTTCTTTCATATTTCTTCAATTCTTTTTGTTTTATCACAAATTAATAAATCATATGGGGGTTTTTCTCCTACACTTAAATGATGGTATTTACAACCCCATTCTTCTATTTGGTTTTTAGTGATTTCATACCAATCAATCCCCGTTAGTGATCCTCTAGCTGTATAATATGTAATTGTATTTCCTTCTGAATATAGCTTATTTATTTTATCTATATTAATTTGAATAGGTCTAGCTAAATTATATTTCATTTTCTCACAACCATACTCATAATCACAAATGGTATCATCAATATCTACATATACATTCATAAAGTATCGTAATAATTATTTTGTTTTTCCTGGCGATCAATTGTTTTGGGATGGTATAAAGATAATTGTTCAGTTGGGGGAATAGGAGCATATGTTTTAAAACCTTCTAAAACCTCATGTACTTTATTTTTCCATTTAATTTCAGGTTTATTTTTCCATATACGCCATTGGTAATCAGGATAATTTACCCAACCCTTATCATCTACATTCCATCCCCACTTTTTAATATGTTCATCAGTTAATCCCTCAACTGTATTTACTCTAGGAACTAAATATACTTCATTATCAGGGTTATTACCTAATATTTCTGGAAGGTAGCCTAGTAATACTTGGTGAGGCATTTCATCTGCATCTATTTGAAAAATATAATCTCCTGAACAATAACCAGTTAATTGGTTTTTCCAATTTGCAAAATGCCCATCAAACTTACCTGAATGAAATTGTATTGTTGGGTTTTTTAGTAGGTTGCTTTTTATGATTGGGTCTCCGTTAGTTTCGTCATACAGTACCACTACCTCATCCTGTTCTCTTTTATGAGTGTTTAGGAATGAGAGTAGCTTTTGTATTTCAAGGATCTCATTACATACTGTAATTGCATAACTTATTTTCATATCTATTCTGGTAATACTCCAATATACGAAAGTGCTCCAATAAAATCACGTTCTATAAAATGTTTTATTGTAGACATATCGGGTCTGAATTTTTTATTTTGGTATTTTTCTGATTCCTCAGGAGATACGGGAACAGCTTTAACTGCCCCCCACTTCCAATTATTTCGAGAATTACCATCAGCAAATATCATTCCTTTGTCCTCTACATTAATAGTTGAGGGCATCCATATTTTTCCTGTTTCTTCTTCTTCATCTAATAAAGATTTATAAAGTTCAGGTAAAACTTCCATTTGTTCCTCAAGAAATTTGCTACCAGGTTTTAATAAAGAATTAGATATGAACCCACACCCATAGCACATTTCTAATGTAATATCTTTAGTCACTTCTTGTTTATAACAGGCATCAGATCCACATCTCGTACATTGTATTAATTCATCAAAATTCATATTATTTTGTTTTTGTAAGTTTTGGTAAAGTTAATTTAGGTAATTCTATCTTTGGTTGAGTTTTCTTTAATGTAGGTAAACTTAAAGATACTTGCTTTGGAAAATCAGGAATATTTGAATTTAAAACATTACCAACCAATTCCTTCATTTTCTTATAACTAAAATTAGATTTGGAATAATTTAGCTGTTGTTTTGATTTTGTTTTAAAACTAGAGTATTTTTTAAAGACATCAGTAAACGATTGACCTACATGAGGGGTACTTACTTTAAACCACTGAGATTCTGGGATTAACCAATCATTAGCTGCGCTTTTATGAACATTTTCTAATTCCCCAGGAAGTAAAGTAGTGAAATTCTTATGTAAAAAGTCAGTATGTCCTGAGAAATTAGTTGCTATAATAGGTTTTCCTGTTAAACTAAATTCAAGTAATGGTCTACCATATCCCTCCCCTTTAGTTAAGGATACCATAGCTTTTACTTTTGAATTGTTATATAAACCATTTATATCTTCATCACTAAAAGACCCATTAATAAGATATATATTTGGTAAATCATTAGAATTGACACTTTCTCTAATATCTTTAATCCTTTTTAATATTATATCTTTACTTATATGGGATTCTACTCCCACAGAAGTTTTCATTATTAACCCAGGTTTTTGTTTTTTATTTTTAAAGGTTTCATAAAAAGCCTTAACCATTAACCCTACATTTTTTCTGTCATGACCCATTTCACCACTCATCCAATGTCCTACAAATAAATAATTGAAGTTTTCTTTTACATTATCTAAATTAATTAAACTTTTTTGTTTTAAGGGTTTATATACATCTAAATTAACACCTTCAAATATAACATGCACGGGTTTTTGGAGTTGAATTGTACCAACAGTTTGACCTGTTTGGTTGTTTTTTCTTTCATATCTCATACCTTCAAAAACGTTTTTAGAATGTTTTGAAGAAACCCAATTCATATCCATTCTATTTAAACCCTCGACCCATTCTGCTTTACAAGCAGTAGACTCAATCCCTGCGGTACACCCTATATTGTATTTTCCTACAGGTTGAAATTCATTCGGGATGGTTATCTGCATCCAAATATCAGGTTTTGTTTTATTCCATTCTGAGGGTGCTAAGTGTTTTATTAAAAATTCCCATTCCGGGTTTTCTTTACAAAAACCCCAGGCTGTTGACCCCCATCTTTGTGGTAAAAGTTGGACTTCATATTTATTTAATTCAATTATGGCTTTAATTATATCTCGGGATCGACTTCCATACCCACTATAAGTGTCGAATGGGGATGATATTACAAATCTTGGTTTACTCATTAGTATTCTATTTTATGATTTAAAAATTTACCTTTATATTCATTTGCATTGACAACTTCATATGTATCTCGTGGTTTCCAACTACTAAATAAATCATTAAAGGCTTCTATAACTCTATCAGCTTGATGTTTAATTGTAAATCCAGCTTCTTCTGAAATAGCCCATTCTCTACCTTTTAAACCTAAAGCTTGTCTTTCTTCTTTAGATAGATTATAGACTTTTTTGATTTGATCACAAGCATCTTCCCATTTACATCTATCATCAAATATATAAGGTGTCATAGGTGATCCTTGGATTGATCTACTAGATGGATATACCGGGAAAGCCCATTCTCCATGTTTATCAAATGTTTTTTTATGATTAGAAGGAATATCAGCATCTGGTGTGTACCATTCTCCTTTACTATCTTCGAATCTCATTTGATCTTGCATACCTCCTGTTACATTAGCAATAACTGGAGTACCTGAAAGTAATGCTTCTGTTACAGATAATCCCCAACCTTCATTTGATGTAAGTAATATTTGTGCATCTGCTATATTATACAAATAATTAAGTTGTGGTTGTGTTAATTTTGATGTTGAAAATATAACATTTTCTTTATAATTTTCATTAAATAGGTATTCTTTTACAGCTTTTAAATCAGTACCCGCTTAGGTAATTAATTCGGTGTGTAATACTATAAAACAATTTTTAGCTTTTTCTTTTGGGAGAGAATCTAAAAAGGATCTAAATGCTAATAAAGTATCAGGAATTTGTTTTCTTCTAATATTTCTGGAATTGAAAAAGAGAACAAACTCTGGGGTTTTATTTTGGAAAATTAATTTTTTAAAATTTTTAAATTCTGGATCCTTAGGGTTTATTGGGAAGAAAATATCTGAGTCTAATCCATGAGGGATATACTTAAATATTTTATTTTTACCTTTATCTCCTAATACTAGCTTATTAATATTAACTGTCTGTTTAGAAATACCCATTAATAGATCACAAGCTTCATAATAAGGTTGGTTGTACATAGGAGTAGGATAATCATCCCAAATATTTAAATAAGTAATAGGTATTTTTCTACGGATCTCATTCTCCATATTAAATAACCAAATAAAATACCTAGGATCAGTAAATAACATTATAGCATCTGGTTTTTCTATATCTATTATTTGTCTTACTGATTCTGGGGTTCCATACCCATTTTGGGGGTATAATATTACTGATGAGTCTTTTAATTTTAGCTGTTCATCAACACTTTTAGATAAGTCTATTCTTTTACCCTTATCAGGATGTTTAATAGCTCCTGCCATTTGAACCCAATTAAAATGGTGTGAAGTATGAAGTACTATTTCTTTTGCTACTGTAGCAACTCCAGAATGTACTCTAATATCATCACAAACTAATAATATTTTTTTCCTTTGTTCTTTAGGTAAATATTCAAAATTTTTATTCATCATCTTTTATTTCAAGATTAATTTGGTTAGTAATTTGTTTACGAAAGTCTTCATTTGTAAGATATAGATAGATAGCTCTATCAGCAAGTTTTTGGAATGAAAACTTACGTTTTACACATTCAATTTTAAAATTCTCGAATAAGTCACTTTTGATTTTTACACTAGTGAGTGTCATGTCTTTATTAGCCATAGTCTTTATTTATTAAAACATTATTTTATTATATATACGTATGCGTGAATCTATGAAAAATGTTCACCGGCGCCACACAATTCTTTATCTTTATTATAAGGGCAAAAATTACAATTCCATTTAGAAGGGGATTTAGGGTAATTTGCTTCTTTTATTTTACCACTTGAATTAAAACATTCATTGATAAAATCATTAATAGCCATTTTAGCTCTACCTAATTTGATTTTACCACTAGGTGGGACAAATTGTTGTACCCTATAAGATTGATATGGGGACATAAGTTTTTCATCATCAGCATCTAATACTTTTCTTTTAAGAATAAAAAACTCAATTTCAATTTTATCTAAAGGTATACCATACTGTTCTGAAAAGTATTGTTTATAAAGTAAAAGTTGGAATTGTTTGTTTTCATCCTTTTTGGCATAATCATTCCACCCGCTAGTACTGGTTTTAATGTCGATTATTTTAAATGTCTCTGTTGCTTCATGGTATGTTACAACATCAAGGTACCCCATGTATAACACGTTATTTAACATTTTATTTGGTGCTATTACAATAGGTATTTCACAACCAACTAAATAGGTACCTTTTTTGCTAAAATACCTACTACGTTTTTTCTTAAACCATTCTAAAATAGCAACCCCATCCTCGAAAAATTCCCTCATTTCAACCGCATCCGAGAAGTGTTCTGAGTTGTTGGATTTGTATTGTTTTTGGTATTCACCTATATAAGCTTCTTGAAAATACTCCTGTATATCTATTTCCCTATCAGCGGCCGCAAATGATTTTTCATATGCTACATCTAAATAATGTTGCATAGCTTCATGGATTGCGGTTCCAAATACAGTATGAATAGAAGATGTAAATCGTTTAATTTTATCTTTATACTGTAATTTCCAACGGTGAGGACATCCCCTGAATATAGACATTTGAGAATATGATATATTCTTTTGATATGCATAATTAACAGGTGAAGGTGGATTGTTCCTTATTTCCTTTACTATTTTAGGTAGTTTTTTTGCCAAACTATTTTTTCCATTTATCTCGACCTACTAAAAGACCTATTATACCATAATTGGCAATATCAATAAAAGTATCTTCCATACCTTCACCTTCAACAAATGACCTACCATTAACTAGTAGATTTTTTAAACGTGATATTTTATCAGTTAATCTAATACATAACCCAGTTAGTGAAAATTGTTTATCATCGCTATTATTAACGATATCTCCACCTAAAGCAATGTTATTTAAACCATAGTCCATATGTTTACGAGCAAACATTTCATACTGTTCCTCTTGGATTTTCGAGAATTCTTCTGATAATTCAGGGTATTGTTCTTCAAAATGTAAAATTACATCTATCTCTTTTGTTTTACCATTTTTGGAATTCATAATTTCTCTATCGCTCATAACTTTTTCTATTTCTAGGGCATTAGAACCAAAATGTCCCATCCCGTTTATTTTTTGTTCTAGCTTATCAAAGTAAGCATTTACACTACTACTCATTTAATAATCCTTTAGTGTCAAAGTATTTATCTAACGCTGATAGTCTATCATCAGCATCTACTAACATAATAAGTGCTTCTTCAGCATTCTTATAAAAGTCTCCGGTTGAATGGTCTCCTATTCCAACTGCTTTGTTGCCTAGTAATTCTAAGGATAATAGGGCTTTTGCTTTATCCGCTTGTGCGGATGTACGTAACATATCTATTAATTTTTTCATTTTAAAATTTTAGTTATTTCTTTTTTTTCTAATCCTCTGTTGGTTAATATACAACGAATCTCTGGGGTAGCCAATATATTTATATATTCTTTTGATTCCTTAAGGGAACATTGGAAGTGTTCTTTAATATGGACTGTCAAATCTTTATTAGGTTGTTTTACTTTAGATTTAACATATTTACTCCATTTATTATTTTTAGGAATAAATTCCCTATATATGTTGTAAATCATTCTTTTTTCCTGTGGAGGGAAATCTTGGACATAATTTACAATTTCTAAATAATCAGGATTCATAGATAAAAACCTATGTATCATATAACTGTTCCAAACCTCCCAATCTTTATCTGTAAAAGATTCAACTGGGGGTTTAGTGTTGTTAATTGCTTTTAACCAATCAAAGATGTTTTTCATTTAGCAAAGTTCGTCTTCTAATTCCTTTCTTAAATCTCTTGGAACTGAATCTTTTAAGATTTTTTTAGTAGATGGATCATAAAAAATTGGAATTGGGAGTAATGCATCTTCTTCTGATCCTGTTACAAATTTAGATACCTTACGTAAAATTACTCCTTGTTGGAATACACTTCCACCATCAAAATTTTTTACTTCGGTGGTGTTTTTCAAATCAATGGGTGGCATTTGTGCCTCTGGTTGTTGCATAATTATTTATTATTTAGTATTTGTTGGATTAACGACATTATATTTATTTCCTTGTCGATTCGGAAATTTGCTTTATATTGATGTTCATTTATTAAAATAGCGGCTGTGCCTTCTTTATTTTGTAAATATTCAGATGCACGTTCGTATAATGATTTAAATAACTCATCAAAATCATCTATGTTAGCATCTGCTATAATTTGGCGTATATCACTATAACAATCTATTTTATTATGTTTAGATCCCTCTGATAAAGCATTAATTACTTTATCTATATAATTAGATGATACTAATATGGATTGATCTAAATTTAACATACTATCTTGAGTAGATAGTTGAATAGTATTAATACATTTTCTTAAATCAGGATAATGTTGCATTACAATAGCCCCTAATTCATTCATTTCAAATCCTATACCTTCTTGATCCATAATCCAAGCTAAATGTTTAGCAACATCTTTTTTAGTTGGAGGAACAATTTTAAGTACTTGACATCTAGATTGTAAAGGATCAATAATACGCTCTACAAAATTACAAGTCATAATAAACCTTGTCGTACGCGAGAAAGTTTCAATAATATTACGGAGTGAAGCCTGCGCCTGTATAGTAAGAAAATCAGCTTCATCCAAAATGACCACTTTAAGTGGTTTAAAAGAAGCAACGCTTGCAAAGCCTTGAACTTTATCACGAATCGTCTCAATCCCTCTTTCATCAGAGGCATTAATATAAAGATGATCGCAATCAAGATTTTGAACACAAAGTTTTGCCAAAGTAGTTTTTCCTGTACCAGCGGGTCCATAAAATATTAAGTTTTGAATATCATTCTGGTCTAAATATTTGGAAATAGATTTTTTAATATTTTCATTACCAACATAATTTTTTAAATTAGATGGTCTATATTTCTCTACTAATAAACTATTCTCCTGGGTCTGAGTATTCGCCATATAAACTATAAGTTTTAATTGGTTCTGGTTTTACTTCTATTTCTTCAGCATTAATTGCATATAATTTACTACTTAGAGGTTCTAGTCGATAATGACCTTTAAACCCTGTTTTTCGCATATATGATTCTAAAGTATCTGTTATGTTATCATGTATTTTACCTTGGGGTTCATCTACTAACTGCCAACGATCTCCAGGGGGTTGTCTTAGGGCTATTAATACCTTATCTTCAATAATTTCTGTTTCCATATTATTTAATATAATAAAAATAAATGGGGGAGACAAGCTCCCCCATATATTTACTTAGATTCTGCTACAGATGCTTTTTTATAATCTGTAATTACTCTTTTAATAGCTTGCGCTGCCTTTCTAGCTCGTGCTTGGCTTGCTTTAGTAGTTCCTACGTGTTCTGCTGCTAAGATATTGAAGTTCGCTTCAATTACCTCAAAAATTTCCTGTTTTGTCATTTTTTTTACTTATTTATTTATTAATTATTAATTATTACATCATCCCCATCATAGACGGATCCATTTGGGGTTGATTGTTACTATCTTCACTTATTTCATTTACTACGGTACATTCTGTAAGTAATACTGTACCTGCTACTGATGCTGCATTTTGTAATGCTGTACGAGATACTTTGGTTGGATCGATAATTCCAGCTTCTTTCATATTAACTGTTTCTTCAGTTTTAATATTATAACCAGCCCAAACATCATTACCTGAATTAACTAAGGTATCTGCTAATATTTGTCCTTTAACACTATCAAACCCAGCATTAATTAGAATTTGATTGAATGGTTTAGCACATGCCTCTACTACAATTGCTGCCCCTGTTGAATCTACTTCTATTCCTGAAGATGCATATAATAATGCTGTTCCTCCTCCAGGTACAATACCTTCTTCAATTGCTGCTTTTGTTGCATGTAATGCATCGTCAACTCTATCTTTTTTCTCTTTCATTTCCGTTTCAGTGTTACCACCTACATGGATAATAGCAACTCCCCCAACAAATTTCGCTAAACGTTCTTGTAGTTTTTCAGTTTCAAAAGGTGTTTGAGATTGTTCTAACTGTTTTTGTAGTTCTTCGATTCTTTGGTTGATATCTTCTTCTGTACCTTTACCATCAACAATAGTTGTTTGTTCTTTTTCTACTGTTACTGTTCTAGCTTCACCAAACCATTCCCAAGAGAATTTGTCTAATTTCATTCCTTTATCTCTAGAAAATACTTGACCACCTGTTGTTGTAGCAATATCTTCTAAGATTAATTTACGTCTATCTCCAAATTCTGGTGCTTTAACGGCACATACTTTCATTGTGCCTCTCATCTTGTTTACAATCAAAGTAGCTAATGCTTCTTGATCAATATCTTCAGCAATGATTAAAAGAGATTTTCCTTGGGAGGAAACTGCCTCTAGGATAGGTAACAATTCTTTAACTTGAGTAATCTTATTCTCTGAAAGTAATACTAGAGGATTTTCTAAAGTAGCTGACATTGTATTGTTATTAGTAACAAAATAAGGTGATTTATAACCTCTATCAAATTGCATACCTTCTACTGTCTCTAAATACGTCTCTCCCGTACGAGATTCTTCAATATGAACAACTCCTTCCATACCTACTTTTTCAATCGCAGTTGCAATTAATTTTCCAATTTCTGGATCATTATTAGCTGAGATGCTGGCTATTTGTTCTAATTGTTCTTCACTTGAAATATCTTCTGATATTTTATTTCTTAAATTATCTATTACTATTTTAACTGTAGAATCAATGTCCCTTTTAATTTGTACAGCATTTTCATTGTTATTTAAAGCATTTAAACCGTTTTTAATCATTTCACGGGCTAATAAGGTAGAAGTTGTTGTTCCATCCCCTGCTTTTTCTGCAGTTTTAATAGCTGCTTGTTTAACTAACTGTACTCCTAATTCTTGTTCAGGGTTTGATAAAGTAATTGATTTTGCAACTGTAACTCCATCTTTTGTAGATTGGGGAGACCCTTGTTCATTTGCAATTACTACATTTCTACCATTTGGTCCTAAGGTTGATACAACCGCATCTGCTAAAATATCAATTCCTTTTACTAAATTTTTTCGAGCTTCTGCTCCTAATGTAACTTGTTTACTCATTTTCTGTTATTTTTGCTAAAATTTGATTACCTGGTCCTACATAATATTCTTCACCCTCATATGGTAGTTTTGTAAACCCCATAGTAGGTAATACTACTTTATCTCCTAAACTTAATGGAAGAGGGATTATAGTCCCATCGGGGAGCATCTTACCAGGTCCAACTGAGACTATCTCTGCAGTTTCATTTTTTTCTTTTCCCAAATCTGGGACAATAATACCACCATATGTGGTTTCTTCTGCTTCTATCGGTTTAACGATAACAGCATCAAATAGTGCTTCTAAGGCCATCTGTATAATTTTTAATGTTAGTACTTATTTTTAAATAATTGTTAATATATTCTTCTAAACTATCAAAATTACCTATATCTGATTTTAGATTAGCTATTTTTTGTAATGCTTGATCCATATTAGCATAATAATATAGAGATTTTTCATAAGTCTTTGCTTTACCCTTAGCTCTAAAGTGAGTAGCATCAGATGTTACATTTTGTTTTACAGTATAACTGTATTCATCTTTAGTAATAAAGAAGGGTTCTAGCAAAGGGTCGGTAATAGTCTGAATAGACTTTCTTTTTGTTGTCATATAACTTATTTATTTAGACGTGAATATACGAATAATATTGCGCTAGGACACGCTTTTTTGTGTATACCTTTATTTAATTTTAATTGTTTTTGCTTTTTTAGATTCCGCAATTGGAATAAATAGATGAAGCAAACCATCTTTCATTTCTGCTTCTAATTTCTCTAGTTCGAATTTAGCTGCTACTTTATAACCTAAGTTAAAAGATCGTTTAGCTAATCCTTTATAGATGTAACCTGTGTAATCTTCTTCTTCTTCGGTTGGTTTATCGTAGATAATTTTTAAAAGATCCCCATCAACTTCAAGTTGAATATCTTTTTTAGTTAGACCAGTGCAGGCAACTTCAAAGTGAAGTCCTTCATCGTCGTAAAAAATATCTAGTGGGTGTGGTTGTTTGTTTTCAAACGTTGTTGGTTGAAAAACGCCGTCTGCCTTGAATAGGTTACGGAATAGTAAGTCGAACGGTGTACGTTCATTGAATAATGTACTCATATCATTTAGTTTTGTGAGGCCGAAGCTCTCGGTTAATTTAAACATAACAACGCGCCCTAGCTGCAATCTTATGTTCTATTATACATATATGTTTATTCATTTCTAGCAATGAAATATTCACTTTCTGTTTCTGATGTTTTAAAATTAGCTTTTAACATACCTACTTCTGATATTTTTATTGTGCCACTCTCCATATCTTTATTAGCATTTAATATATCTTTAAATATATCTGAATCAAATGGGATTTGGATATCTCCTTTAGTAATATTACCCCTAAGTTGGTAAGTAATTTTATTTGAAAAACCAGTATTATCACCAAATATAATTTCACATACATTTACACCATCAAAATCTGTTGTTGTAGTAATTAACATATTGTTTACATCAGCTAAAGCACTTTTTGCTTTAATTAAATGGGTAATATCTTCACTAGTTAAATCAATTTGTATTTCAAATTCTTCAGGATCTTCATAATAAGTATTTTTACCTAAAATTAAAATATCAGCTAATGAATATGTTAAATCAAAATTTAAATCAGCTATATTCATTTTAGTATAAACAGCCTTAATTTTTTCAAGTGAAATACTTAATTCCCCATTAGTAATAGAAAGTAATTTACTTAACTTATGGGTATCAAATATTCCCAATTCTGCATCTTCTAAATTAAAGTTATTGTGTTGTACTTTACATACCCGACCATTACTACCTGCGTATACTGTAAGTTGATTATCTTTAATTCTCCATTTTACTTGATTATTTAGTCCGTTTAAATAATATTTTGAAATGACGCTAGTGAGTGTACTCTTATTAACCATTATTTTTATCTTATTATATTCTTTTCTGTTACTTGTATAAACTTTGTAATGTCTTCTATTGTCTCAAACCTTATAGATGTATCATCAAATATTTCTACATGCCAATTGTTATTCTCTACCTCATCATTAGACTGGGTAATAAGACTTATAGTTCCATTGCCAATATCGTATGTGTAGTAATAAAATGGTTTATCACCACTCTCTTGTTCACTTACATCTACTCTATTAAATCCTAATTGTATTAAATCTGCTTCTTTCATGTTTGTAATATACGAAATTTATTTTATATCTCAAAGGATGCTAATGCATTTGTGTAAGGATTTAAATCTAAAGACCATTGTAGGTCGCTAAAAAACCCTTCTAATTTATTTAATAATATTGAATCAAATACTTTCTGTCTATCGGCATATCTTTCTAGAAAATCATTTACCTTTTCAGGTATATCATGATCTTGAAATGCTAAAGCTTCAATTTTATATGGGTTATCTTTTAAATATATAAACTTAACTTTATCTGCTTGTGTAATTAAATTATGCTTTTTATCTAACTGCCATAATCTTAGTAAATCATTATAACGAACAGTTGCTCTAACAGGTGCTGGAGCTCCTTTAAGAATTTCAGTAAACATTTCTCCGGCTCTAGTACTTTTACCTGAATATTTTTCTAGTTTTTTTATGGCTGAAGGGTTACCTAATTTAGCAAGGGGGATTGAACCATCAAGTATTGATTTTTTAAATGTTTTAATTTGTTCTAAAACACTATCCTTTTCTTCACCTTTTAATACTTGTTGTAAGATATCATTAAAAAAGGATCCTAGGATAGGAGGAAAATTTGCCTTCATAAACTCTAAACCTTTAATATCTAAAGATTCTTTGGCAATCCCCTCTTGTTTAGTAATCCACTGAGCATAACGACGAGTTGCTCTAAAATAAGCTGAACGAATAACACATTCTGTTTTCATTTCAAGTCTATGTTCAGTTACATTAAAACATTCCCTAGCTAATCTATCATAATCTTCATTGATTACATCCTGATATTTCATTGCTACTTTTTCTAGAATATCATCTTTTTCTTCTGCTGTTAATTCTTCGAAATTAGGATACAATTTAAGAAGTAAGGGTTCAGCATTAAAATAATTAGAATCAGTGTCTACATAAGCACAATAATTTTCATCATCGGCATCACATATCCACCAAGGTGTTTCTTCTAAATGTTTCATTAATATTTTTTATATGATTTTTCTTCTACTAATCCTGATGAAGTTGTTAAATTGATTATTTTTTTAATTTCACATCTTTTATCATTGGTAATATAAATAGAACGAGCTAGTTCTACAAACTCTTTATCAAATCTCTTTTCACGTTCACAGTCTCTAATCCAATCTTCATAATCCCAAAGTTCACCATTAATTCTAGATAATTCAAGATAATGATTTTGTAATTGACCCTCATGTTTTTCAAATAAGTCCTGAACTAAAGGATTTAAAGTATAAAATTCCTTTTTAATATTTACTAATTTTTCTTCATCTTCAATTCTAAGTAATTTTAATTCTAAAATTGAAATTTTATCGAGTAATTCTCCATTTGATATTTCTATTAACATGACTTTATCTTTAAAATGTTCTTTCACCTGGTAGTGGTGGTACGGTTATTGGTTTATTTCCATTAGAATCTAAATCACTTCTTTCAATTAGTTCTACTTTATACTTTATGCCTGCTACTTTAAAGGTTCCACCTTGTTTAAGCATCTTTCTAAAGAATTTTTCTTGGATTTCACTCCATTCTTCACTTCTAGTAATTAACTCATCTTTAGAAATGGGTTCCCCATTGACAGTAATTACTTGATTGCTTCTAATTGATTGTTTTTTAAGTGTCATAATATTATGTAATTTATGCGCATTTTACGCGTGTTTAACGCGCTACCTCTTGGTTTGCGCGGGTTTATATGTCCAATGTTATTTCATCTCTCATAACCTTATTCATATGACGGTTAGCACATAAAGCTGATTCTTGTATAATTCTGTGACCAGATAATGTAATTGCTTCACTTAATGTTTGAAAATTCATACCATATCTAAATGAAGGTAATGCTGTAGCTCCATATAGACTATTAAGTAGAATTTTCATTGTATATTGCATTAAGTGATTATATTCACCTAATTCCTTATCTCCTGCCTTATAAGCCTTTTTCATGCGGTTTTTATACACAACTCTTTCTTCAAACCATTTCTTTAGAATAGTAGATAAAACTGATTCTTTATCTGTTCTAAACATTGATCCATTAGCTGCTACTGCTAGATTACTTTGTTCAATCATAGCTATTAGTCTACCAACATTTACATTAGTTTGTTGTCGTTTTTTATTTTCAACCAATAATTCTTCTTCAGGGTCACGTTCTTTTAAATCATTAAGACCCAGTCTATTATTACGGTCATCAGCATCTACAATACGCCCCACAAATGTTTCCTTACCTATGTTTATAGACATTATTATAGATGGATACAGCGAAGTTAAATCTTCATCAAACATATACTTATACAATCCTGCTTTAGGACAAAAAAGATATCCCCCAGCATAACTATCCTTCTTTTGTGGGTTTGGTTCTTTAGGTGGTGGAACAATATCTTGAGATAATAAATAAGCTGAAATTGCTCCATCTTGGGATATACTATTAGCATATACCTCACTGTAATTATGTTTACCTTTATGAGATAAATTTTTGGTTAAAGCTAAATATTGTAGTTTTTCATCTAATTTTTGTAAAATTTCAACATCAACAAAGTTATATTGAATAAATTTATGAATGTCTGTTTCAAATAATTGATCCAAATTCCCATCATACTCAACTTTATTCATACCTACATATTTGGCTCCAATTGCATCTAATTTCCAACTTGGTTCATCTTTCCAACTATATTTTTTATGTAAACGAATATAATCTAAAGATTCTATACCTACAATATCCACATATTGATTTTGTTTAAAAAAATATTTATTATTTTTCTTAGAAACTACTTTACCAATAGGAGATAAATGATCAGCCCAATCTTTACCTATTGTTCTACACATTCTATAGTACAAATAAGGAATATCAAAATAATCTGAATTGTATCCTACTAAAATATCAGGATCCATTTCTCTTATTGCTTCAACAAATTTAGCTAACAACTCATTTTCAGTAGCACAAGGTATAATTTCTTTATTCTTGTTTTTTCCTGTTTTTGTATGTTTTAATTGACTTTTTTTATCTAAAATAAGAATAGACCAATAATCTTTTTGTTTATCCCACCAAGCAATAGAAGTAATAGGCATAGGAGCATCTTCAATATATTCTTCAGTTAATGCCCCTCCTATTTCACACTCAATATCAAAAAATACTTCTCTATGTCCCTTAGAAGGAACATCATTTACACCATAACGTTCAACTAAAAACTTTTGGTGCGGTTTCATATCGTGAAAATGTAAGTTTGGAGTATTCTTAGAACTATAATCAGGGTTTTTAGAATGGAACCACTTAGATATAGGTTTTAGGAATTCACCATTTAATCCTTTATGTGTATGTTCTTCTTCAGTACATTCCTGGTATACTACATTTCTATAGGGTACAATTTGATGTCCACCATCTTCTTCCCATAGATGCATTTCAAAATAATTATCTCCTAATTTTTTACCTTGATAACACTTTTTGTACATTATATAACTTTTATTTGAGTAAATATACGAAGGCTCCCTACGGGAGCCTAAGTTTGTTTAATATTTCTTATCTAGTTCTTCTTGAGTGAAGAATTGTTTTAAATCTGGTCTATAATAATTAATAGACTTCATTACTTTACGATCACGTGTTCTGTATACTACGAATCGGTCTTCGATCTGTTCAAAGTGACATGGCTCAGCTTGTTCTTTAGAGCGGAGGGTGACAGTCTCCATGGCTTCTTCTTCAGTGCTACAAGACTTCGACATATTGCTTCCTTGTACTTCTTGATACGCAGGCCATATCTTATCTTTAAGACCGTGTAACATAGTGCCGTTCCCAAAGGAAACATAAGCAATATCACACAAAGCATCCAAAATTTCCACGATGTCTCCGTTTTCGCAAGCCTGTCTATATTCTTCCAATTCTTCAAGTACAAAGTCGTATACGAATTGCCACTCTTTCTTTTCTGGTATTGTTGGTTCATAATTGTTTGGTTTTCCAAACGTGCTGTTAAATGTTTCTACTTCGTTAACAAAAGGCACGTCAGCTTTGCTAAATAATTCTAATTGTTTTCCCATGTTTTTTACCAATTTAGTTCTAATATTTGTCCATTAAATCCTTGTTTTGCGTCAAAAGGGAATAGATGTGATAACCTCTCAATATCCCCATAATCATATCTTAACTCAGGAAGTGTTGCTGTTTTTTTCTTAACTATTACAGAACAATCATACCCATAAGTTTTAACCGATGCTTCACTACAATCAAACCCCGCTAGAATTAAATTATATAAAATTAATCCTGTATTCCACACTGTTAAGTGTCCTCCTACTATTGAATGTTTCATAGGGGGAACTGATATTGCTAATATACCATTTTCTTCTAGGGCATCAAAACATCTTTTTAGAAAATGATTAACATTTAATTGATGTTCTAATACATGGGCTACCCATAAACATTCAAATTTTCTTCCAAAATCTAAAGTATTAAAATCTCCTTGGAAATCCGATTCTAGTATGTCTGTTGTATAACATTCAATCCCATTATCCCTAAAAGCCTCAGCGTACCTATTATCTCCGGAACCAACATCTAAGGCATTTGTAAAAGAAAAGTCTTTTACTAATTTATCAAATGTTGGTTGTGATCTTAATATATAATTTCCCATTAGCTTATTACCTCTAAAAATTTAGTTTTCTTTACTTCTACAACTCTAAAATTAGACATACCTTCATTATGTTTATACATCTTAGCTTCTGCATCCGTTGCTGATACTGCTACAACTAAATATAATTCAGTTGTTTTTTGTATTCTACCTCTTTCATTCTCAAATTCGTTTTGAGTTTTAATTTGCCAATATTCCATATTCTATTTTTTTAAAATTAATTGTTTTTTAAGTAATCTTGTATTGGGTCTGAGTCTTTGGTTTCCCAAGGATATATAACCCATTCATCCCCTTCATGTATTTCAGACCAAATATTAGGTTTGAAACATGATGTATGGGGTTTATAATGTAGTACTGCAGTATAAACTCCAGGACCTTTATCTAATGTAACTCCAGAATCACATATATCATCAACTACCAATGTATTTGGACCTACTGCACTTACATAAGGTAAACCTAGTTTATGTGATATTAATACTGCAGGTATTAACCCACCTCTTGGAATACCATGAACTGAGTCTATGTTAGGTAGATCAAACTTTATTTTTTCACATAAGATATCAACTAGTTCATTAGTATCTATCCAACTTAAAATAATTTTATTGTGTACTGTTAATGCCATTTCTCTTATATGTTATGTCCGCCGTTATTAATTTTAAGACTATCAAAAAATTCTTTACGAGATAAATTATTATTTTCTCTAAATACACCTGATGCTTTAGTAGTGACCATTGCTGCACCTTGATGTTTAACACCTCTACAGCTAACACAATTATGTGTTCCAACTATAGTAACAATAACACCCTTATTTCCATCTGTAATTTTATCTACGGCATTATGAATAGCTGATGTTAATTGTTCTTGGATTGCTCCTCTACGACCAAATAATTCAACTATTCTATTTAGTTTAGATAACCCAATTACTTGACCACCTTCTCCTGCTATGTAACCGATATGAACAACTCCTCCAATTGTTTGGTGGTGGTGAGAACACATTGATGTTAACGGTATATTACGTTCTATAACAATACCATCATAACCATCCGATGGGAATGATGTAATAGGAGACATTGCAGTGTAACGACCAGCCCATAAATCATTTACATAAGCTTTAGCTACACGACGAGGTGTTTCCATTGAATTGGGGTCTTCTCTCCAATCACATTTTAAAGCATCTAAAAACTTACCATAAGCTTCTTCTGCTTTATCAACCATTTTTAACTTTTCTTCATCATTGAAGGGAAACCCTTCAGCAACTCCATTTGCATAACCTACTTTTACTACTTCTAATTCTTCGTGAACTTTTCTACGTTTGTTCTCCATTTATATAACTTTTTATTTTATCAATTAAAACTAACACCTCGTCTGGTTCCATAGTTATGGCACAACAGACGTTGATATTTTCTTCTATTTCCTCTAATATACGAAGGGCTTCTTGCTTATCCACTATACTTCTCGCTGATCTTCAAAAGCAATAATATGTGGTCTCCAAGTCATTCTATAACCATTATCTCTAACCCAATCAAATACTAAAGGATAAGATTTAAATAATCCTTCTCTTGAGTCCCCGGCAGGCATAAACCATACTTTATCTTGGGGTACATCCATAATTTTAATAAAATTAAGGATTTCTTCTAATGAACCTTCATCTTTACCATCCCATACAGGTTTAATATGATAATCTGAGTGATATGACATTGATTTTGATATTGCGTCATAATTAAGTCTAAGCTTATTATGTCTATCAACCATTCTCTGATCTGTGATTGCTCCTTGAGGTGTTTCTACCCCAACAACGGGAACAGAATTAGAAAACTTAGGGCTAATAGATAGCAAATTAATAGGATAGTCAGTGGGGAGGAAATGACTTCCTTCAGTTTCGATAGTAATAAAAATATCGTTTTCATGTGCAAAGTGTGTTAATTCATTTACTAAAGCAGGATGCATAGTAGGTGAACCTCCAGTTAACATCATTTCTTTTATATGAGGATTTTTCTCATACATTGATATAATGTCTTTAAAATTAAAATGACCTTTTTCAGGGTGAATACTTGTGTACCAACTATCACACCAACCACCTTCACCGAAATAACATCTGTGGGTGCATCCTGTTGTTCTAATTACTACTGTTGGATATCCTGCTCTTGATCCTTCTGATTGTACTGCAGTGTAAATTTCTACAATTGGGAGGTTTTTATCGTAATCCTCAATACGCTTTAATTGTTTGTGTTCCATATAATTTTTTTAAGTGGTTTTTTATTCACTACATAACTTTTATTCACTATAATAAGCAGCATTTTTTCCATGCTCCATAAACTTAACTTTTGTAACTTTTACTCTACCCTCTGTTTCTGGGAATATAAATTCGTTTAATTTATCAAAAATATATTCTGCAAATTTTTCAGCACCTGTAGCCGGTATAAATCTTACTTGGGCTACCCCTGCTTCATGCATTTGAGCAAAAGCTTTTGCGTGGGGATCATCTTCAGCTACAATTATAGTATGGTCAAACATAAAGTCCATCCATGCTTTTGGAGACATACCATCGATAGTTCCTTTTGCTCTCTTCATTCCTCCGAAATCCCAGACCCAATTACGTTCATCTAATTCTCCTTCAAAATATACTTTAAAAGATATCCCATACCCATGTATAAACCTACAGTGTGTATCTTCTGCTTTCCATTGACGAAACACTGTGCTAAAACCGTCAAATACTTTACTTGATTGAAATTTACCCATTGTACCAATTTTTAATTTCTTGCATAGGTTTTACACCTACAATTCTAGATATTTCATTCCCTTGGGAATCTACTTTTAATAATGTTGGAACATTTCTAATCCCAAATTTAGCTGATAATTCTGTATCATTATCAACATTAACTTTTGTATATGGTAAACCACTTTTTTCCATTTGTGGTCCTAACATTTTACAAGGTCCGCACCAAGGTGCACTAAAATAATATAACTTCATATTTTTATAATTTAAACTAATTCTTCTCCAATACCTACTATTTCACTCAATATAAGTATAATAACTGCAATTTCCAAACTAAACCATAAGGCTCCGTACCCTAAGATACGGATCCCTGATTTAATGAAAGAAATTTGCTGGTGTTTTTTTGCATCAGGTAATTCTTGTTTTTTCATAACTTTTTTAATTTTTAAATAGTGCGGTGTCTACGCATACTATCCCATTGTACTTTTTTAGTTTTACTTAGTAATCTAAAATTATCAACTCTTTTATTCAAGTTGCTTCTTTCAGAATTTAACTGAGTATTACCATTTTGTGTTGCATTCATTACTTTTAATTTAAAATTTATCTGTAATTATACATATTCAGCAAGAACTTTCTCAACATGAGATTTTGCTACCTCGTAATCAACTTCTCCAGTTTCATCCTCATATTGTACAGGATCTTTTCTCCCCAAAGCAATAAAAGCCTCAATCCTCTCGACAGAAGAAGCAGACTTATAATCACTATTTCCCGAAGGATAAGGCTTATAAGAAGTATTTGTTCTTTTATAAACTTCATCAAAATCAATTTTTAATTTTGCACATAATATTTCACCATCTTGTAAAATACCAAATTTGTCAGTATTTAAATAAGGAGTAAAATAACCTACTCTATCAGCATCCCAATTACCCATTCTAAAAGCTGCATCATCTGCATCTCTAAATTCTTGTCTACAATCAGGATAAACTGCATGGTCACCAGCATGAATACCTAAAGCAATATCACAAACATCTTCTTTTTTATTTGCGACTGATAAGGCAACAGCTTGAGTAATAGAAGCAAACATTTTATTTCTATTAGGTACAACTGTTTCTTTCATATTATCCTGCTCATAATGACCTTCAGGTACATCATCTCCACCTTCTACTAATGCAGAATCTAGTAAATCTACTAATCCATCTAGTTTAATTTGACGATAATTTACTTTGTGACCTTTACTTGCAAGGTAATCTATTAATGATTGAGCTCTTTCTAGCTCTACTTTGTGTTTTTGACCATAGTCAAATGAGATACCTGTTACTGTATCATATTTTTCAATAGCTCTTAATAATAGGGTGCTGCTATCCATTCCACCACTTAAACTTACTACACAATGTGCCATAATTTATTTATTTAATTTTTGCCAGGTATTTTGCGTATAGGCTAACGCTTGATTAAATTTACATTTTATATATGATCTAACATACGAAAAAATAGTTGAAAATCCAACTCCTCCTATAAGAAGTGTCCATAAATTTGGATGATAGTGCTCTCCACAAAGTCCTAACGCATGTCTTATAAATTCTGCCATATTATATTTCTTTCATTACTTTATCTAATCTCTCTTGGAGGATTTCGAATGCGGGTTCAATTACATCATCCCAAAAATATTCTTGATCTTCATCATCGTCAATACTTTGTTCTTCTGAAATTATCTGTCCATAGTATACTTCGAATACTCCTATTGGTTGATGTCCTTCATCCCAATATTTACCTGATACTTTAATTTCATCATCAATTTCAGCCATTTGTCTATAAATTTCTAAAATCATATCTGATGGTGGGTACCAAGCTGTATCTAGATAGATTTCACATCTATTATCGCTTGAATGGTAGATACCTTCATCCCAAATTTGAACCCATTTTGAACCAACTTTATCAATAAATAATTCAGCATCTGCCCCAAATTCATCAGCGATGTGAGGGTTATCTTCTTGATTTGGGTAAGGACCACTATGACATTTATCAAATCGTTCTACAAAATTATCAATTGCTTCTTTAGATCCTTCTATATAGATCTCTGTTCTATTACTATTTGCCATCTTCGTCTTCTATAAATTCTGGTTCACTATAATCATCAATTGGTTTATCTCTTACTAAGTCCCAATCTGCATTATCTATAATTTCTTGTTGGAGGTCTTCATCACCTGTTTTCCATTGTGCTAATTCTTCTTCTGTTAGCACATATTCTTCCCATCTGTAATTTGCGTAATTTACATTTCTTGTTAACTTTGCCATATTATTCTACTACAAATTCGTTATTAAAAATTTCTTGGATTTCAAAAAATTCCTTTAGAAATTCTTCGGTATATAAAAATACTTCCATACCATTAAATTCTAATTTCCTTTTTTTATAAGGTTGTTTTTTTAATTGTGCGTAAGCATTTAATCTTAATCCTGTCCCGTCTTTATCTGCGTGACCTTGGTAATCGAAAAGTGACATCATAACTATTTGGTTTTTAAATTATTAATTTCTCTAAATTTAGTTGTATTATAAAGTACATCGAAGTAATTTATATCTTCATATTTAATATCAAAAAAATCATTCATATTAGCATTTGGTTTGTAATTCATACCATTGCTATTATATCTGGTTCCATCTAAGGCTGCCATTACTGGGTTTGAAGTATCAATTGATTCTATTCTTGATTGAAATCCATCATCATACCATCCAAATTCTTGTGGAATTGAACATCCTAATAAATGAAATTTAATATCTTTTAATTGCTCTAATTTAAATAGACCCTGTACAAATCGTATTCTACCTAATGCCTTTCCCATATCTGAGTTAGTATGTGGGAAGAAATCATTATACCAAGTAGCACCATAAGATACACATAATTTATCATATCCTAACCCAGCTAATAGGTTAGCACATAAATATGCTTGGTTTTTATTTTCACCTTGAATTACAGCTGTAAGTTTTGTTTTTTTAGGATATTTAAATTGCTTCCAATATTTAGCTTGTGCCGCAGTTTGAGAACAATTCATCCAAACATCTGGTACTATAAATTCATTGGGTTGTAATTCATTAACCCAATATCTTAATCTATCATAATCATATGCTTCTCCTAATTCATGGAGTGAATTATCCATAATAACATAACGTCCTTCATCCCGAGCCTTTTCAAAATATTGTTTATATTCTTCATCTTGATCTAATAGATGAGGTAAACAATAATCATAATCATTAAAAACTTGTGATGCCTTTAGTAAACATCTAGGTACTTCGTGTGATACTTTCATATTTTAAATAATTCGTAATTACTATTTCCTGTTTTAAATTTAATATAATCATCTCTCTGCTCTACAATCTCTGTTACTGTTGTAGTATGCCAAGTAAAGAAGTCATTAAATGGAGACATAATTAATGAACGACCAATGGCTGGTTCATCAAACTCTTCTTTAAATGTACCATCATCATTAAACTCTAACCATTTAACATCTCTTGATTGTTTAATTAAACCATCACGTTCTCTGACTAATTTCCAATTGACTTCATTGTCAATTACGATGTGCTGTGAAATTTTCATTATATAACTTTTTTTGGTCGTCCTCTACGCTTTAGGGGATAAGGCATATGGACTATTTTGTACTTCTCTTCTATAATATAATAAAGATCTATCAGTTCTCCACTACATTTGAAAATTTCTTCATAAACTTGTTCTTCATTGCATCTAAAATGAACAGTAAATGCTTTTATTAATAATTCTAATTTACCGTTTTCATCTTTTTCAAAATCCTCGAGTAAACGTTTTCTACGAGAACGCAACAAGGATGTTTTTTCAACAAACTTACCTATGTCATCACCACAATCTTGGGCAATATCATTCATTTCGTGTTCACACCAATCTGCTTGATATTTGTAATGTGAATAATCAAAATCACCATTTAATATACGATCACGAAATAATGATCGGTTACACAAAGGTTTATTTGGGTTATCATACATTCTCCACCACCTAAAAGCGTTGTAGTTTAGTTTACGTAATTTAGAGAATTTTTTTTCTAATTGTTCTCTCGATGTTACTGGGCTATAGGGATTATTCATTAATAAAAAATCCACATTGAAACATAAAACAACACGGATAGTGTACTCATTAACACTATAGTTTCTACAAATTCTCTTGGATTTTCCTTAATGGATTTGATAAATTCTTTCATGACCTTTATTGTTTTAATATGATGCTTAACTGCATCAACGTGGTGAATATATGAACCCTATCCCGGGTAACCAACCCTCTTACACATTACTTTTAATAAGTTTTAGTATTGTCTGATTTTATTCTTTTTTTAATCTCATTAATAAGATTTAAGATATATTTTTGTTTATCTTTAGATATATTAGAATTTAGTATTTTTTCTAATTTAGAAATATTTTTATAAGCATCTTTAAGTTCTACTTCAGAAATAAAACCATCACCATCTAAGTCTAACCAACTAAGTTCTTTAG
>JACKZZ010012767.1_pt1 | contig 45553 bp, 41 predicted proteins | sample 8027871 | NCBI WGS metagenome assembly JACKZZ01 (sample SAMN15724774, study PRJNA655200) | protist metagenome | isolation source: fluorescence activated cell sorting (FACS) single amplified genomes of... | place: USA: West Boothbay Harbor, Gulf of Maine | collected 2000-07-19
TGACAACATCTTGGTCCAATTGAGCCGATGTCACGTGCACGAGTTTCGATCGACAAGTATCCATACCCGTGACACTAGACAGACCTTGATTTCCTAACCACAGTGGTGCGATGGTCAAGACGACCTGACTCACGAGTTGAATTTCTCTCGTGATTAAGTGCGCGATGACCGCCGCTCCACCTTCAACCATGACACTATGCAGTCCTTTGGTCTTGAGGATTTCTATATGAAGGATGAGTTCTCTATATTTTAAGAGATGACCCATATTGACGAGATCAGAATATTCATGTATGCATATGTTTTCATATATTCATATTCACCTAACCATCAATTCACATATGCGGTGACGTACGTAAGATCCGGCCAAAGTCCATTCGTTTCGATCGATCATCCGAGGACACTTCAATGACCTGCGCTCCTAGTTGCATCATGCGTTTCTTTTTCTCGAGCTGCTCAGGTCGAGATAGTGGACGGGTGAAAATAATCGGACGTCGTCCTCCTGCACGTGTGAACAATTGACACGTGACGGGACAACGTAAGGAAGAATCTAAAATCACCGGTTGTGGATCCCCGCCTCCAGAGACCAATCGTACATTCAATCGAGGATCGTCACTGAGCACAGTTCCGATGCCAACTAAAATCGCATCATGCGTCTGTCGGAGCGCATGCGTCAAGGTCATGGATGTCGCGCCACTCAGCCTCAGTTGCTTTCCCGGCGCAGGTGCCACTTTCCCGTCCAGACTTTGGGCATAGGTCAACGTGAGGCATACATTTTCGAGCGATCGTTGTGCTCGATCAATCATCGACTGCGCAAGCTCAAGGACCTGGACGCCCGACGGTGGAAGGCCGAGGGACATCGAGGTCATTCAATTGGATGGGAACGAAAGAAAAAAAATGAGAACCCACAGGTGTTGTATTTATTTTCCAAGGGACGTGGCCCGGTCTCGCTTATTCTATGTTTAACTTTCCTGCTTTGTAGCATGGCATGCACAATCGATGCTGTAATTTCATTTTTCCACATATTTCACATTCTTGAAAATGGGAAATCGTCTTTAATTTGCGATAGTAGGCACGCATGCGACGTCGACTGGGTGTGACCTAGAATCATAGGGCTCATTAGTGAGACCTTTTGAACCAACATAGGAGTGCGTGGAAAACGAACCTTTGATTTGGGTGCAGCAAACCATAAACTGGAAGAAAAAAGGTCTATTTCTGAAGGCGAGGAGGATGTCTGGTTGAATCCCGTTAAAGCTAAAGCAGGTTGGAATTGATGCTGCCATGGGCGGAGCATGATATTTTTCATTTCAGCACATTGCCGAGTGCATGTTTCGAGGATTTGTTTCAGAAACAAAGCCATGCTCGTCGATTCTTTAATCACTTGCTCGGATTTTGATTTGCAAATAGCGCACGCATGAAGCACCTTCCACTCGTTCCCTCGGGATAGGATCAACCAATCAAAACATAGCGGTTTTTTAATTGGCCAATAATCAATTTTACCTGATTATAGACCAATCAACGATCGATGCAAAGGATTCAAAAATATCTTTCACTCCCACATTCCACTAGAAAATCAAATCCTCGGAGTTCGTATCCTCGGAGTTCATTAATGGATCATCACTCGAGAAAGACCTGGTGTTTCTTGCTCTTTCTATGGATTCAATATAGCATTGGACTGTATTTGTTTACGACTGGATTTTTTTTAACCCGATATGAAATTACCAACATCAGTTCCTGTGCAGCCATGCCACCTACCTTTGATCCCACCCGATCTTTTCATTTTCGTGGACACGAGTCCGAGAGCGTAAACCGAAAGTTAAACAACGAGTGTTGGATGGAAAAACGATTCGATCGAGCGATATTGATTATCATTGATGCACTACGATTTGATTTTGCCGACTACCGTGAGGAGGAAAAGGGCCCACCGAAAGCCGGATCGGAATTCTTTTTGAACCACTTGCCGATTTTGCACAACACTTTGACCGTCGATCCAGAGCATAGTTTACTCTACAAGTTTCAAGCCGACGCTCCGACGATGACAATGCAGCGACTGAAGGGACTCACGACCGGAAGCTTGCCCACGTTTCTCGATATTAAAGACAATATGCACAGTACGGAGATTTTCGAAGACAACCTGATCAAACAAATCGCGGCCCAGGGCCAGGGGATCGTCTTTATGGGCGACGATACCTGGATGTCGCTTTATGGCAACTACTTTTTACGCAATTACTCTTATGACTCGTTCAACGTAAAGGATCTAGACACGGTCGATAATGGGGTCACGAGACACTTGTTTCCAGAAATGCACTCACGTGACTGGACACTTCTCATTGCCCATTTTTTAGGCGTCGATCATGTCGGACATACCTTTGGCCCAGAAGATGTGCATATGCAGACAAAGTTAGAACAGATGAACGACATTTTGTCCCGAGTGATGGACCAGGTCGAGAACGATACACTCTTGATTGTCATGGGAGACCATGGCATGTCCGCAGATGGAAATCATGGTGGTGCCACCGATGATGAAACAGGTGCAGCATTATTTCTCTACAGTCCAGACACCGCTCTGGTCGATCTCGAGCTCTTGCCCGAAGCTCTGGCGTCTCCCGAAGTGACACAACGTGGAAAAAAAGAAGTATTTCAAGTTGATTTCGTACCCACGATATCCCTTCTCCTGGGGTTGCCCATTCCATTTGGAAATCTAGGCCAGGTCATTCCCGAAGTTTTCTTTTTTCACTCGACGACAGAGGATGACGAGGAGGCTTCCATTCGATTGAAAAAACTTGGGAAACTCAACGAAGCCCTCGCGCTGAATGTTCACCAAGTACGACAATATTTACAAACCTACGTCGGGATCGCACGAATGGATCTTCGGGAAATCGAAAGTTTGGAATTCACGTATCAACAAGCCCAGGTGCTTGCTCGAAAAGTCGCCCAGACCAATGAGGATGACAAAGATGCTCCCATCATCATGTTGATTGAAAAGGAAATGGAACTCACAGTCATGATGAAAACCTACCTCACGGAAGCCCTGGTGCTGGGAAGGAAAATGTGGACGCAATTTGATTTTATACTCATTGGATGGGGACTCGTGATCCTCGTCCTTGCGCTCGTGGTGAATCTCACGCTCATGCGTTCGTCGACCGTCTCAGTCTCGAACATCATACCTCCCTCCAAGTGTATGTTCATCCTGTGTATCGTCACATGTTTGACGTATCTCTGGTGTCCAGAAATATTTCCCACAAACGATGTAGCACGATGGGCGTGTGTGGGCACGGCTGGATCCCAGGTCACGTTTCTCCACTCCTGTGAACGAAGTACACATTATTCCGCCGTCGTGGACACCAAAACCCTAGTCCTTCGAACGGGTGCACTCGTGATCGTGGTGTTGCACACGTTGTGTTTATTTTCCAATAGCTTTATCGTGATGGAAGACCGCGTGTTTACGTTTTTATGTGCCACGACAGGTCTGATGCTGTGTTTCGCGAGCACAGATGATCTTCGTCCGAGTCTGCTCTTCTTGACGTGTAGCCGTTTTCCATCCATCTATGCCACTCGTCCGAATGTCATTCATACGGAGATTTCGATCGATCGGACGATCGTCCCTCTTGTGGTCTTGTGGTTTTTATTCGTTCATCATGGGTATCCTCGTCATCCTTCGAGGTCGACGAAACTCGCATCGATGATTGGCTTTAGTCTGTGTCTCGTGTATTGGACAAACACAACGTGGCAGTGGATTCCTCAATTGGTCTATGCCCTCTCGAGTATCGCGTGGTGGGTTTCAGTCGTACGTGGCACACCTGTGGTTGGTCTTTCGGGTTGTATCCTCCTACCGCTGTTGCTGGTCCTCGGGCCTACTTCCTGTGCCACACTCTTGAGTTTTATACTCCAGCTCCGGGTTTTATGCCACAGCGTGAACGACGGCCCGTCCCTTGCCATTTTCGTCTCGATCGTGTGCTCCCACTACTTCTTCCAAACTGGTCATGACAATACCTTTACCTCATTACAAAACGCCGCGGCATTTGTCGGATTCGACTCTTTTTCATTCTACATCAGTGGATCATTATTGGGACTCAATACATTTGGCGTGTATCTTTTGGGTCTGTGTGGCTTTGTAGGACACGTGTCTTTTCATTCGAAAAAGGAGAATCGAGCGAAGCATGTACATTTAGAAGCTACTGAAGGTGCTTCGTCGATATTTACGATTGTCGGATATTTTGGATTGAATGCCGTACTCTCGACGGTCTTTGTGGCCATTCAACGGCGTCATCTTTTCGTCTGGGCTATCTTTGCACCGAAATTTATCTTTGACGGGGTCATTCTGCTCTTTGTCAACGCCGTCGTCGTTCTGCTTGTGGTCATTCATCGCAAGTAAAGTCAAAGAGGTACGTGTGTGGGTATGTGTGTGGATATATAGCTCAAATAATATATTCAAACTCAGAGCCGAAATGTTTGACCAACTCTTCACTAGCTCCCATTAGTACCTGTGACTGCTCGATCGTAGGCTTCTAACTGAATGTCCAGTGACGTGTTGATAGTTATCTCCTCTTGAAATTCTGTTCAATTTTGGAGAATGTGATTGGGTAAGATACTCCACGACCTGTGCAGATCCTGGCAGCTGTCAAATCTCACCGTGAAGCGAGTGACATTCTAATGGAATTCCATGATTCCCTCGTGTCCTTGGAAGTTTACCGCGGGGTTGAAAATTTTCCTACTCGGGCATTTACTAAACCCCAATGGATTAAATCCAAAGATGATACGATAGCACGCTACAAAAATGTGAGCTCAGCATTCGCGACGCGAGTCCAGGCTTTGGAGGCACTGATGTCCGAATTCCCACCATTGGGAGAGTATGTGTCGGGGGCTAAAGCTTTCGGGCAGCTGGATCTGGACAATGATTTTTCCCTGCCACCTGATAAAAAGAACTCCTTCAATACGTTCTTGAAAGGGTATAAAAAATACATGGTGTGTCTCACCAAATGCTCCAAAAATTAGAACCTCTCGGCAGTTGTGTGCTATCATCATGAAGGTGACCACGGGGAATTTCGGGACCAGGCGTTAGAAATAAACCAATCATAAGAGTGAAAATAATACCTTATCCAATCATATTTCTGCGTGAAGATTCTTCGTATTTGATTGGCCGAGCGAAAAGATACGCGATTCCGTGCCCATCAAATTAAAATTGATGATATCAATCGCTCAGTCTTCCAGAACCCATTCTAACACCTCTAGTGTGTGCTCGTCGATGAGTCTGAATGGCTCTAGCCCGACGCTGGTGTTTCAGCGAACGAATTTTAGGAACCCTGTACATTTACCCAATCCCCGAGATCCTGGCAAACTCAAGTCGAGCCGTGAGCGCCGCAATGTCGGATCGACGAATATGACCAAATCGTCCTCTCTCGTGATGTTGCCCACGCCCATGAGTGCACTCAGTGAAACATCGTGGGTTGATCACATTCGCGTGTCGAATAAAAAGACGTTAACAGTAATGGGTCAGGATAAAGGATCATCGACTGGGGTGACAAAACCCAGCATCAAGAAGACCAACGATGATGATTCGGTCAAACCCACTCACGAACGTCCAGATGATGGAGATGGTTTTGTTTCTTTAGATCGAAATCGAACGATGAAAGCCCTAACATCCATTATTCAAAATGCCGCACCAATGACGACTATGATGGATCCACTTAAGTCAAAGTCCAACAGCCTGAACACCAAACCATCTCGGGATCAAAGTACACACAATCCACACTTTCGCATACACACGGCTCCGGAAAAAATCGGTCTTCTCCATCCGAGTCTATGTGCCCGGACGAGTGCACAGTACGCAGATTTTGAACACCTGCTACCCCATGAGAAAGTGCATCAAGCTTCGATGAATGTCTCGTTTAGTATGGATCAACTGAAAACTACCCAAGGCGAGTTGTATGTGCCCATCCTCGATCGATATGCCCAAAGACGCGCAGAGGTCACGGACTGGACCCGCGTGGGCGTAGGTGGACAAGATGGCGTGTCACCCCAATCGGGATTGTACGGAGACCCGGCCAATCGATTTCTCACGACGGAACACGAGAGCTTCGCACTTCGAGATGGCGGCGTGGGCTCGCGAGATAAAGTTTCGCGAGAACATTTGCGGCTGGCCAAACAAGAGGCCAACCTTAACGCCACCGCCAGACTTGCACAGGGTTGTCGTGACGCCACGGAGCTGGCGAAATGTCGTGAATTTGGACGCATGAATGCAAAAAGTAGTCAAAAATTGAGATACATTAAGGCCGTTTGTGCGGAGGAGGTCAAGAGTCTCGAGAGTGTGCACATGAGTAAACGAAGTGCTGGCTTGGCCTCGAGTCGAATGTGGCGCGGGAGTGAACACAATCAGTTTAATTATTTGAATCGCACGGTTTCATTGCCCGACTTAAATTCAGGAGTTTCACAATCGTGACGGTAATATCGCTTTACGCTATAATCTTTATTTTTTATACTACCATATCTAACGTAATACCATGAGATTTCTCATGTCCTTCGGTGTCTGGTTTCTTTTTGATCAAGTGATGTCTTGTCCGGATGAATGCCGTTGTATTGGTTCCATTCGCGTGAGTGTCTATTGTGATTTTCTAGGATTAGAAGTACGTTCAGAGTTTCGTTGGGCGAATGCGATAGATTATTATATCGACTCACCTATGATTCTGAATATTCAGACAGTCCCGGCCCATCTCCCGATCTTCACGAGTCACTTGTATTTGAATGGCAATCGCATTCAACGCATCGTTCCTGAAATGTTTATTGGAGAAAAAAAATCCAAGGATGGACAATGGACCGGTGAAATGACTCCACTCGTGCATCTCAAGACCCTGCGCCTTGAGCTCAATCCGATTGCATTCGTTTCTGAAAATAGCTTTGTCAAGACTCCGAGTTTAGAACTGATGTACGTAGGGCAGATGGTATTCTTCCATTGGATTGGATTTGAGAGAAAAATCTAACACGAACTCTAGTGTCTTGCCACAATTCACGACCATCCAGCGCCAGGCTCTGTCAGAATTTAAATACGACAAGCAAACCTTTGACGGATTCCACCGCGTGCCTGTGCATCCACTCGAAGTTCCGAATTATCAAGCGTTTTCAGTGCACACCTACGACGACCAACGTGCGAATAATGCCACCGTCGGTGTAGCCTATGAAATCATCTTGTGAAAATGTCATCAGTATCCGGAGCAGAGTAGATCTGGACGCCTCTTTCTAACCCTATTCGAGGGGTCCTAGGCTATAATCGTATGTAAAATGACCCCCTAGGCTGGTGATTGGTCACGTTTTTACTGCTCCGAGTTGGCTCGTACGATTCACAGGCTTTTCAAAATTCATGAATCTTTCGCCTTGCGGTTTTTAAACGCTCTTGTTCCAGTTCTTGAATACGATGACGTAATTTAGACACCATCTGGTCTCGTGACTCGAGTCGACGCGAAAGGGTCTGGACCTGCACCCGGAGCTCCGATACGACTGATGACATCATCAGTCGAGGTTCAGATGGGGGAACCTCGGCTTCTTCTAAAAACGCCGTCCGTGGACAACATGTCGGGGCGGCTTCTCGCAGCACAACGTGGGCCATGTGGTTCTCGTCGAGGTCTTTCCGCACTGAAACGGACGCTGGAATCTCATACCGCGTACGAAAGGCCGCGAGCCAGCCTTTGGAGGCCCGAAAGGAAGTGCTGACGTCAAGATCTTTTGCACAAGCAAGAGCATGCGCGCGAAGTTGGAGTCCCGTGGGATGTGTCTTAGTCCGTTGCTCGGTATACCAGCGATAGACGAGATCATTGACCTCCGACGAACGGGCGTGACGTACTTTTCGCTTACGTGTATTGAGATTGAGCTCCTGTGCACCATCCGTTGCACCAATCGCGAGTTCAATGTACTCTCGCTTGCGTTTGAGGATACGGCCTACCGTTGGATTGGAAATCCCAAATTTTTTGGCCAGTTTCGTATTGGTCATGTGACCTTTGGAAGCTTGATGGATCAATTGCATTTTTTCAGGCAACGTCAGTTCTTTTCGGGAAGAGGAAGATACGTGTCGACGTGGGGCGTCTGGCGTGGGGATCGTCGTTCGAGGAACAGGAGGGTCGAGATATGCACGAGTGGGCACCATGGGAGCATCATCGGGTAGTTCATATAGTTGAACTTCGTTGGGGGAAGGATTTACACCTGTGACTGTATTCAGCTGTATCGACGGAGGAGGGGAACTCATGGGTATTATCGGAAGAGCGTGCATTCGATCGATGGATCGCGCAACGATTCTCAGCTGTGCAAATTCGCGAGGGTTTTTTCCGACAACCCCATTTTCCACCAAAGAGAGCCCAAAACATAGTAACGAACGTTGCTTGTGTATCTTCTCGTCTTATTGTGGGTGTGGAGAGGACTACAACGTCGTTACATGAAATGGGGTCTCGCGACTCTGGGTCAAACACAAAACAGCGAGAAAAGATAGAAATTCAGCAATGATACAACAGAGCACTAGGACGTATATTCATACGTATAAAAAAAGTTCCTTCAATACAACGTTGTGGTGCCAAAAGTGTGGCTTTCCAAAGCAGGCGCGGGAGATTTCACACCCTCTAACAACATCGAGCCTAGATTTTCTAATGCGGACTCTAGAGGTTGTGTAAATACCGCCAAAGTCGTTCGTGTCGAATGAAATTCTCGCGACGCGAGTGGCTCGAGCGTCGACTGGACATCCAGTTCTCGGAAGAGCTGGTGTATGTCAGGACAATGTTGGACCCACAGTTGACACATAGTAATACAATAATACATCATTTCCAAATTCATCTCCGACTCGAGTTCTTGAATCAAGCCACAGAGTAAGAGCACGATCATGTCGGATGACTTCTGATCAGGCTGCTCGTTTTCTAACGTTCTTTGCCTGTGTTGAAATAAACAAATGGACATATTTCTCAAGGTCTTGATTAACGTTCGACGTGTTTCAGAACTCAACTGGGTTTCATACCAGAAATAACGCAGCAACGTTTGAATGAGATGTTCATCATGGAGTAGAATCGGAAGCGCTTGGGCACTCGTGCATAGCAGTTTTGAAATTAGACGACATGACCAGATTAACAAACTCGTTTCGGCCTTGAGTTTTTCATGATCGATGAAAATGATATCATGAAGCATCGAGTGCATCGCGGCCACGGCATCAGATGACAACGTTCGGGAACAAAGGGTAAACAACAACACCAGAGCACTTGTGCGAATGCTGAGTGAATATTGATCCGTTTCACGGATGAGACGGACCAACATTTGAATATCCAGAGACTGCAAGGTGGTTTGGATGCCTTGAGGTGACTTGACCTCCAGTACGAGTGCCTCCAGATGTTGTTTTTCAGCATCAGATCCGAGGGCACTCGACACGACTTGAAAAGCCTCGGAGACGAGACTTTCATGGGGTTCATACGTCCATAATTCCACGGGTGAGAATAATTTGGAAATTGAAGACGCAGCAGTGGCATTTCCATCAAACGTAGCAGATGTTGTGGTATTATTAAATGGAATAAATCCACCACCGAGTCCATTATTTTCACCACCTTCCGATGGTTGGGCTAACGATTGTTCAAACATCGGTCGTAACATCGGACTAGAGAAGAGCATTCGTCAGAGTCACATGTGACGGCAATGCTTCCTTGAATATTCATATTCAGATATTGACAGACTCATACTGATATATTCATATGTGAAAATGGAAATATATTCAAATTGTCACATATTCAAATAACTTACCCCATTGGTGAATTCAAAGCTTCATTGGGCAAATCAATGATATGACGTGGAATCGCGCGTCCGTCTAATAAAAATTGGGTACATTCGTTGGAAAAGTTGTTGCAGTTGTTGAGAAATAAATCATACGTTGCGGCGGTGAATCGTGGTTCAATGTGGGATAAAAAATTGCAAAACACATCCAAGTCGACTCCAGTGACACCTAGCTCAATGACTTCCTGTGGTGGCATACCATAGCGCGTGACCACTTGCTCGGGGTCCATGGACTGAATGCCCCCACCATAAAACCATTCTTTGCCATACACGACCACTCCAGTGTGCCATATCCCATCAATTTGTTTACCAAGAAAGCCTTGGGAAAATTGGCGCGCCAACCCTCGGCTAAGGTCATAAATATGCAGTCGTACTTCGACGCTTTTCATGATGACGATTGCAAAGTGTACGAGAGAGCCTTGCGATCGAACGTTCGAGAACTTTCAGGTGCTGGAGGTCACAGTTCAACTAATGGCCGCCACTGAATTTCTCTCAAAAGAGGGATTCTGTCCCTATTTTGAAAGAAATCGGCCCAGGCCCAATGAATAAGAAAATCCAATTCCAAGATCAGATACTTTCCAAAGGTCTTTCCGATTGAGATCCAACATCCTCGAGCCGTCGGCAAACCTTCATGTCAATATCTCGAATGCCTGCAACAACAACGGGAAGAACGATGAGTGCATAAATAGAGGTCACATGAAAAATGATCCGGATTTATTTGATACTAACTTCCAATATTAAAGAATGATACAACCCCTTTTCTTTTTCTTGGGAATGTTTTGATTATGTAATACACACCGAATGCCGTCATCAAAAACGCTCTTGAGACCCTTCTGAGTTAAGGCAGAACATTCCAAATACTTGTACGCGCCCAACTCATTTCTCAAGGCCTCGCCTTGGTCGGACGTGATAGGCGCGAGGCGTTTGTCCTTGAGCTGCGCCAGTGTCTCCTCGTCGTCACGCAAGTCGAGTTTCGTACCGACTAAGATGAAGGGCACCCCCGGCGCGTGGCTTTGAATTTCAGGAAACCATTTCGCTTTGACATTTTCAAACGAAGCCGGACTAGTGGGATAAGAGAGCTCTTGAGAAAGTCCAGCGTACCTACTGTCGAAAGACGTACCTCACGACGGAAAAACAAATCAAAAAGACGTCCGTTTGTGGATAACTAAGAGGACGTAGTCGGTCATAATCTTCTTGCCCCGCGGTATCCCATAGTCCTAAATTAATGGCCTTCGATTCGACCATCACATGGGCACTGTAATTGTCAAATACCGTGGGAATGTACTCTCCAGGAAAGGCATCCGTGGTGTATGAAATTAAGGCACACGTTTTCCCCACCGTTCCATCTCTAGATTAGATGAAGGAAGTTAATGGCTAAGAGATCGATATTCTATTCTTCCATGAGCTTACCCCACAACGACACATTTGATACTTTGCATTCTGGAATATGTACAAAATAAATACTTGGAAAAATGGCAATTGGACAACCGATCCTCGCCATATCTTTCTTTCGCTCGTGGAAGTTACAGACACACGGATGACCGTTATTCTGCGAGTGCTCTTATCCTTCCTTCGACGAGTGAAACAGGGGAGTGCTGCCTATCATCTACTCCATTCGTCTTCTTCTACATTTCTTTCCAAGTAAAACGTTTTACATATACCCAAATCATCATTATGGCTGAAGGACAAGCGGTACGTCAGACCCGACGTTTGTCATGCCTTCATTTGATCCTCATAAAGACACTCCTCCATAGGAATATGCCGTTGAATATCTCGATACGGCACCCGAAGAAACCAACTGGCTTAAGCGCGCGGGAAGTGTCAAAATTAGCTACCCCAATGGCGATGTCTTTGAAGGGCTCGTGAATGAAGCAAAATTAAAAGATGGAGAGGGAAAATATACCTGGATGGAGCAAACTGAGGAAGGACGTACGTTGTAATACACTTGAGTTCGATCCATTGACATAACTAACTTCGTGTAGCCCAAATTCGAGCTTCGTATGCAGGCACCTATGTGGCAGGCCAGAAATTCGGATTGGGCAAAATGACCTTTCCCAATGGCGACTCGTACCACGGTTTGTGGGAAGCAGATGTCATGGCCGGAGAAGGCACGTACGTACATGCCAATGGCGACATCTACAGCGGTACATTTGTGAAAGGCATTAAAGAAGGACGAGGCACGTATGAATATGCCGCGGACCAGAGCCAGTTAGTGGGGAAATGGGAAAAGAACGCCATCGTTGAGGGCGTGTGGAAATTTCGAGATGGCACGGAATATCACGGAAAGTTTGAAAATGGAAAACCCATCGGACCGGGCGTCTTTCAATTGACCAACGGTCTTCATCAAGAAGGTGAATACATCAAACGCGTGGCGGAAGATGATGAAACGAAGGTTTCCTATTCTTGGATAGGTTCCAAGACAGTCAAAGCATGTGCCTAAGTCTCTGAATTTCTTAATGACTATAGTCTCCTTTTCGACTATTATTGAATGTACTTTGTCATAAAGCGACGATGAAAGTCACTACGAATGACATCATTAATGAATCGCTTTTGCACTTGCGGTTCATTCCGTGTCTGGTTTTTAAACACCACATCATCATTCCATTTTCGTTTCAAAGCTGCGGAGGAGGAAGAAGCCCCCTTTGTTAGTGGGTTACCCAAAAGTATATCCGCTTGATGGACATGGTCTGAACTTTCTTTCTCTTGCTGATCTTTCGCTCGTCGTTCTTGTTCACGTTCTTGTTTGATTTTTTCCAATTCACGCATTAATTCTGCTTCTTCATCCTCACTATCGCTATCATCAGAATCATCCTCAGAATCCTCATCCGCATCACTATTCGAATTTTCATCCGAGTCATCGTATTTTCCATCCATGGATTTCAGCAAAGCGGACTGAGTAATGTCTTGTTCTATATGATTTTTCAAGAGCAAGGTTCGATTTTCATGTATCATTCGTATCGAATTATCCCGTCGTTCTTCCTTTTCTTTCTGTTCTTTATCTTTTAATTCCTTGAGCTCGAGCTCTGACTTTAAATCACGCGATTCCACTTCATCCACCGTTCCTTGTCCAATTTGTCTAGATATTGAATAATGAAAATGTCTGAATCAAAGTTGATTTGAGTTCAATCAATACGAACCGAAATTTCAATGTCGTTTGTCCAGGTAAATCGCGCGCTGAAAATTGGGCAGTGATGGTCCCGGCTAAGATCAAAAAGGTACAGTGAGAGGGTAGACGCGTAATCAAATATATATTCCTACGTACATCCCGTAGTCCAGCCTCCTTGATTCGTATTTCCTCTCGCGGCGTGCCATGTTGGACGATGAGCTGTTGTCATGTTGCCTTGAAAGGTTTTTGGACGAAAGGAAAATGAACGAATCCGCTGTTGGCGCCTGTCACTTGAATCTAGTATGTTGACTTCCTATCCAATCATATGACAGGATATTGAAACGCTTCGTCTTGATTGGTTCAATAAGTGGACTGGCCTGGTGGTGGCAAGCTGTGGCAAGCCAAAATGAAAGTCCAAAGTTGGTGGACGACCAAAAATTAAAATTTTAGTTCGAATATGACAGATCAGCGCAAGAAATCAACTAAAAAGCGTCACGAACAGAGTGATGCATCCTCATCCTCATCCTCATCAGATTCAGATACAGGATCTGAAGGCAGTCGTAGCAAGCATAGTGATTCTTCTGGATCAGCTACTGCTTCCGAAGGAGAGTCCTCTGAGGATGAAAACAAAAAGCCACCCCTCCCGTCGGCTGGTGATCAGGTGAAGGACACAAAGAAGCCAGCTAACGAAGGCTCTGAACAAACGCGAGTTCCTTCCATTGCGCAAGAATTAAAAGGTGGACGAACGGGAGGTATTTATATTCCTCCATTTAAACTCGCTCAGATGAAGAAAGACGAAAACGTCGATCGGTCGAGTGAACCCTATCAGAAGCTGACGTGGGAAGCCTTGCGCAAGAGTCTAAATGGTCTGATTAATAAAGTCAATGTCACGAACATCAAGAACATCATGCCTGAATTTTTTCAAGAAAATCTCGTGCGTGGTCGTGGACTGTTCACCCGAGCGCTCATGCGCGCGCAGCTGGCTTCTCCTGGATTTACGCACATTTACGCAGCGTTGATTAGTGTCATTAATACCAAAATGCCTGAAATTGGAGAATTGCTGCTACAGCGTGTGGTCATCAAATTTCGTCGAGCGTATAAACGGAATGATAAAGTCTTGAGTATCGCACTCGTGCGGTTCATTGCCCATCTCGTGAATCAACAAATCGCACATGAATTACTCGCACTGCAGCTTTTGACCTTGTTGTTGGAAAAACCAACGAATGATTCCGTCGAAGTGGCAGTCAATTTTACGAAGGAAGTTGGACAGATGCTCATGGAACTTTGTCCCCAGGGCATGTATGCAATCTTCGAACGTTTTCGTGGAATATTGCATGAAGGAGAAATTGACAAACGTGTGCAGTATACCATTGAGGGGCTGTTTGCGATCCGGAAAGGAGGCTTTGCGGACTATCCTGCGAAACATCCTGAACTTGATCTCGTCGAAGTAAATGACCAAATTACCCACGAATGCAGTTTAGATGATCAAGCATTAGAAAATCAAGATATGCTAGATGTATTTCGATTCGACGCGGATTATCTTTCGAATGAAAAAATGTGGGGTGAAATTAAGAAAGAAATTCTCGGGGACGATTCCGATTCAAATGATTCTGGTTCAGAGTCTGACTCGGTGTCCGGGTCCGATTCCAGTGATCACGAAACACCACAAATACAGCAACTGCAGCAACCGATTCAGGATTTTAGTGAACAAGATCTGATTAATTTACGGCGAACGATTTACCTCACAATTATGTCCAGTCTTCGTGCAGATGAATGTGCGCACAAGTTACTGAAATTAAATATCCGACCTGGACAAGAGAAGGAAATCTGCGCGATGCTGATTGAATGTTGCAGTCAAGAAAAAACCTACAATCGATACTTTGGACTCTTAGGTCAGCGTTTTTGTCTAATCAAGCGTGAGTATCAATCCGCATATGATGATTGTTTTCGCGAACAATACGCGACCATTCATCGACTTGAAACCAACAAGCTCCGGAATGTGGCTAAATTTTTTGCCCATTTACTCTACACCGATGCATTGCCATGGACAGTGTTTGAATACATTCAGCTGAATGAAGAAGACACGACGTCAAGCAGTCGTATTTTTATCAAAATTTTGTGCCAAGAATTAAGTGAGCATCTGGGTCTGAAAAAGCTCAAAGAACGATTATTTGATGACTATATGGCCGAAATTTTCAAAGGTGTCTTGCCCAAAGACAATCCGCGAAATACACGATTTGCAATTAATTTCTTTACGTCCATTGGATTAGGTGGCATTACCGATGATTTGCGTGAACATTTGAAAAATGCACCAAAAATGATCATGACGAATACCCAACCATCTGGGGGCGGCGATACGAGCAGTTCATCTTCTTCTTCTTCTTCAAGTGATAGTAGCAGTTCCTCAAGTAGCAGTGGTTCATCCAGTAGTTCTAGTTCATCCAGCAGCAGTGGTTCATCTAGTAGTTCTAGTTCATCCAGCAGCAGTTCTAGTTCATCCAGCTCTTCGGAAAGTGACCGAGCGAATGAGCGAAAAAAGAAAATGGCAAGATATTCGGAAAACAAGCGCAGCAAGGATCAGACGACGAAGGGCTCTACATCGTTGAATCACGACGAGCGACGAAAACCCAGTCCTGAGAGTCGTAAACGAAAACCATCCACGGACGTTTCTTCACCCCGAACAAAAACCAAAGTATTTCGCAAAAGAATATCTCGTTCTCGTTCTTCATCTAAATCTGAATCCAAATTAAACACTAAATCGACTCTACCACGAAGCAAAGGAACACCGGAATACGCCCCTAAATCCTCTCCATCTCCCTCCAAGATCATTCTTAGCTCTACCCAAGAGTCCACTGCACCCAAAAAGGACGTCTTGGCAGAAATATCGAATGCCCCGAAAAATAAATCCACTGGTTTTTCTTCATCGGACAAAATAAAATCCCCAGCACGATCTCCTCTACCCAACCATACGCAAAGCCGTAGAAGTCATAGTCAGCGTCAAAACAGAAGAAGACGTTCTGAATCGAATCATCGTCGTCCTTCAAGCCGAAGTCCGCGCCGTCGAAGTCGATTTGTTCAGCGCAGGAGAAGAGAAAGTCGAGAAGTGAGACGACGGAGCCGTCATCACTCTTCCTCCGCTTCATCTAGAAATTCGTCCAGATCCTCCCGCAGTAGCTCTTCGTCTTCTAATACTTCATCGTACTCATCACGTTCATCCCGACGTCACGATCGGCGATCAGCGTCACGACCAAAGTCTGGATATTCAAATTCCAGATATTCAAATCATCGAAAAACCAGTCGCAGTCGCAGCCCACGCCGTCGTCGTAGTCCTGAAGATCGTCGAATTCGAAATCAAAGATCTCGTCTGAGTCGAAGTCCTCCACGTCGGCGATATTAAGGAGAACAAGAATGTCCGAAGTGCTGCTGCAGATGACCTTGACCTGCCCACTTTCAATACCATGATGACTGAACAACAAATAAATTTACGATCGCATGCATATATAATCTACAGTACCTATTACGATCCACTTGCCTTACTATCTTCTCGGCAGAGTACGTATCGATCCGGATGGTTATAACCCAACCAAATAGCCCAAATAACCAACCGGTATAACCAACCATTTTTGCTCATTTCAAATGAGGCAAAAGAAGGACGTTTGGGACCATTTTAATATTATTAGTAATTTATTACGTTTCAAATGAGGCAAAAATAGGACATTTGGGACCAGTTAGAGCGATTGCCTCTAGTGGAATGATCAATTATCTTAGTGCTGGTTCTATCATTGAATATGGTGTTTTGTATTACAAGAAGTATATTGGCAACGACTATGGCAATTTGGCTTCTCAGTTGAATTCTCTTTATTTAATAAGTATCCGAGGAGCATGTACTCCAAGGAATGAACCCAACCGATTTTTGGCTAGCAATGGAAGAAACATCCTGTGACAAGCTCTTCGAATTAGCCATTCACACGGTTACACAAGAACCGCAATCAGCAACGTGTGAGAGATTATTCAGTGCGTTTGGAAATTTTAAATCGAAGATGCGAAATCGGTTGTCAACAACTAAAATGCACTACCTCGCCCAAGTGAAGAGAAATGTTCAATTAAAAGGTGAACAAGAAACTATTATTCGCAACAAAGGCAAGAGCAGTCGTATTTTGAGCCCTGATGAACGTCCAAAGATCAATGAAGAGCAGAGAGGACCTTGTTTGCGTAACGACGACAATACCTTTAAAAATGCTGATGACGAAAACGAGGAGGAAGACGGAGATTCAGAAGAAACCCAGATTGGAACGACGAAAAGGTAAAACAGGAAAAATTAAGAGGTTTGCGTAATCGCCAAATCACGCTTTATGATCTCTTTGACAATAATGACATCGTAGCCTAGCCACTATAGATATGTGGCGTCGTTTTTCGGAAAAATCCGATGACTGGAAGACTTTGAAATTTGCGCTCGAAAACAGCTAAAATTAATACCCCACCACTCAAATCTTCGCCACAGCTTCCTTCTTTGCTGACAGTACACATAAACAGCTGCAATGGAAAATTCACGTGTAAAGAAACCAAATGCATCAGACGAGCTGCGACATGAACTTGTAGTTTTTTTGTCACAACGTCACAAAAATGGCCGTTTGAACAAAGGTGTTATTCCTAATATGTCATCCTCCAGCTCAAAATCTTCTTCTGCTCCTAAGCATAAGACTGATGCCCTTGGAAATAGAGACTTAGATTCTGAATCTAAGAATCCTAAATTTTCCGCTGAAAGCAAACCTCCTTCTGGAAACGAACCCATTGATACGTCTTTTAAGACTCCTCAAGTTGGTGATCAAGATCCTGATGTTCCTAACAACAATCGATCTGCCAATGTACAAAAGAGCATTTTCCATTCGAAAAATCTCAAATCAATCGCATCTGGAAGTTCGCAAGGGATAATGTCGTGGACCCGAACGCTCAATCGGACTATACAACCAAAAAGAAAGGGCGTTCGGGTCGAAAACCGAAGAATAGTCAGGAATATGTCATGGCTGCCTTTGGACAGACGCCATTATCTCAGCGTCAATCGCTACGTATCCTGTCCAATGCGACGTCCATTCCTGTAACGATCCTGTGCGAAATGCGGCAAAAAGGATGGTTCCTCCGGCATTCAAATGCCATCAAACCCTTTTTGACGGATGAAAATAAGATTGCGCGATTGAAGTTCGCGAAATCCTTCGTGAATCCGCGAACTGGGCGTTTCGGCGCTATGTACAACTACGTACATATAGATGAGAAGTGGTTCTACATGACCAAGGTCAATGCGAACTACTACCTTGTTCCTGGTGAGACGCCGCCTCACTGAACTTGCAAAAGTAAGCGGTACATTACGAAAGTAATGTTCATGTGCGCTGTGGCTCGGCCTAGAAGGGATCACGGTGCCAATCGTCATTTCGATGTCAAGATTGGCATCTGGCCCTTCATTTATCAAGAGCCAGCGAAACGAAGCAGTAAAAATCGTCCGGCGGGCACTATGGAAACAAAGTGCATCACGAGCATCAACAGGGTGGAGATGACAAAGATGCTGGTGGAAAAGGTGATTCCTTCGATCAAGCAGAAGTGGCCTGCCGGGTGCACGCGCTGCATTATCCAACAGGATAATGCAAAGCCGCACACGAATGGGGGAGATAATGCGATCATGCAGGCTATGGTGCATGATCGCATTCGGATGGAGTTGACGAACCAACCACCCAACAGTCCGGACTTCAATGTCCTGGACTTGGGGGTTTTCAACTCCATTCAGGCTCTGCAACATGAGCACTCCCCCAAAACCATTGACGACTTGGTTGCGGCCACTGAAGCAGCATTTACTGCCATGAGCAGCACGAAGCTGGACGATGTTTTCTTGTCGTATCAAATGGCGATGGAAAGTGCGATGGAGGTTGGAGGTGGAAACAACTACTAGCTCCAACATATTGGAAAAGCTAAGCTTCGGCGGCAAGGGCGGCTTCCCAATTCAATCAGGTGCAGCGATGCGGCATTGGAAATTGCCAATGAACATTTGAATGGAGACACTGGTCGTGTGGTCGGGGCAATTCCAGATGGCGTTGATGAGCTTAATATAAGCACAACCAACATGTTCCTCAGCGATGAGGATGCTACTTTCGCGGCGGAAAATGATCTCGAGCCAGTAGAGTTGTCTTCTGAGTAGTGTAGTGGTATTGCTATCTCTATAGATGAAGAGTCCAGTGGTTTACAGATAATTCAGGCATCATTTCTTCATTTATTGACATAAGTGAACAGTCTCATGGGTTGAATCCGGATATAAACTGGCTATATTTTAAATGTCCCTCTTTTTTCCGAACGGAGGGAGTATTATTCAATAAAGTATCTGTTGGTTATTTGGTTAAAACACTGGTTATAACCATGGTTACCATGGTTGGTTGGTTACTAAAAATCAAAAAACCCCGTTAGCTGGAATAAGATTGTCAGATGACCGTTACGGAGCAGAAGAATTACCCCCACACACTCGGAGGACTCGAGGTCGCACCCGGTCTATTTGTATTGAAAGTCGACCCCGACTCGAGGTCACCTACCCAAGCGGTCCAACGCCCGAAACGGAAACCACATTTCTCACGAGTGTCGTCGTTGTCTCTATTTCATAAATATTGGATCGACGATGACCGAAAAAGAAAAGGAACTATCGCGTAAGCCCGAAGGTAAGGGCGAAAATTTCTCCATGATGTGTGGTGTCACTCGAGAGACTGATTGCATGTGGAATGTTAGATACGCCTTTTAAGCAACAAAAGCTCAAAGCATGGCAACCTATTCTTACTCCCAATTGGGTCATTGGAACCTTTGCTCTCGTGGGATTCATTTTTATTCCCATTGGTATCATTTTATTGAGTGCATCTCAAAATGTAAGTGAGGTGTCGTATGTCATTCTCTCCTTTCACCCAGTCTCATTCGAGAGGATGATGGAATAGGTGGTCGAATATTCCATTTTATATGATGGAAAGGGTGCGAATGATACCATCGATCCACGTATCACTGGCACATCGGCAAACCCCGTGGCTAATTGTTTCTTGGCCACGGAAGAAGATGGAAATCAGTTTGATTTGTCCAAACACGGCTGTACATTGGAATTTACGCTGGATAAAGATATGGACGGACCGATTTATGTATACTATCAACTGGATAATTTCTACCAAAATCATCGACGATATGTTGCTTCACGTAGTGATGCTCAACTCCGTGGTGACCCCGAGGCTTCGACGAGTGATTGTGAACCGATGGAAACTCGATCGGGAGTGACCAAGTACGATTCTACTGCTGCGACTCCAATTTCCACCGATCAGAAAAAACAATACAAGCTCAATCCATGTGGGCTCATTGCCAACAGTTTATTCAACGACATCATTTGGTTGAACGGCGTGAAGAACGACACGAGTGGCAAGAACAACACGAGTGGGTTTAGTCCCAACTGGATGAGCCAAACGGGCATCGCGTGGCAATCTGATATTGATACGAAATTCGTCAACATTCCCAGAGAAGATCAAAAATCAGATAACTTGTATTTGTGGCAAAATCCCAATTATCGTTTCATCATTCCTCGAGAAGAGGGCCAGGAGCCCATTCCGGGTGTCACGGCCTGGACTGAAAAGGCCAAGGCATGGGGAGTGCAGGATGAGCACTTTATTGTGTGGATGCGAACGGCCGGTCTGCCCAATTTTCGAAAACTCTATGGCCGCATTGACAAAAATTTTAAAAAAGGCACCAGGCTCCAGTTCTTGGTCTCGAGTAATTTTGTCGTGAATACCTTTGATGGAAAAAAATCTCTCGTGATTTCCACGACTTCCTGGTTTGGTGGACGAAATCCTTTTTTAGGCATCGCGTATATCACTGTTGGAAGTTTATGCATGGTCTTGGCGATTTTGTTCTTTGCAAAGCACAAATTAAGCCCACGTAAATTAGGCGATACGCGATATTTGGTATGGAAAAATAACCAATAACTAAAAGCCACATGTTTATTCATGATAGAGCTGTGGCAAATAATATACATGCGTCATATGATCCTGATACTCGGACGGACCCGAATATTATAATCATACTTTCTTAGCCAATCAGATCCATTTCATCTTATCATTGGCCAATCGGATCACGAAGAGCGCAATGATTGGTTGTCAATGGCACCGGATCCTTTGTCCGCGAAAAGGTATTGACGATATCGTCAAGCTAGCCTGTGTTCATTACGAGAAGTGATTGGTGTACGTACACATCATGAATGTCCAAATTATTAAACAGCTCGAAGCTCGAATCAAACTCGATCGAAAACATATCAATGGTACGTTCTGATAAGCCCATCATGTGAAAGAGTCCAGATATCTCATAGCATTCGAACGATGGTAGACATTGTCAAGCTGCTTCGAGCATTCGATCACTCGGAATCATCGATCAAGCATGCTTCCATGATATCTCTTCGGAAATTATTTAGCTTTTTCGCAGACAAAAAGGATTTACTGGCGATGCAATTACGAAATGAAAAGGCAGAAACGTCGACTGAAAAAGCATTCTTCCAATATCAAAAATGGTTGTGGGAACAATACTTGACCTATTTAGACAAATGTGTCATGTCTTTATCTGATGCTGATGCCAATACCCAAGTACTGGCCTTTCGATCGTTGATGAAATGTGTGTCCTTGGAGGGGAAAATCAATGGGGATGAACATACTTTTGGTGTACATACCTATGCTCGCATCCTTCGTGCATTGATCATCCATGATCGACCGAGTAAAGAACTCAAGCGTACTTTTGAAAATGAATTTTTATTAGTCTTTTCAGATATTCAATATCATACGGTAAGTGGATATGGGAATGCATGGAATGGAATGGAATTCTTGCGTTAACCTAGACGAATATTATGTCATATATCACTAGATGAATCAATTGAAGCATTTTATGAATAAAAAACGTCAATCCACTCGAGAAAACAAGAGCTCCAAATCCAAATCTACCGATATTGAGTCTATTCCAGAGGACGTCTTTGCGCGTCGAATGTTTCATCTCTTGAACTTGATCACGATGCCCGAAGAGGAGGAAGAACTGACGGATTTTTATATTGCACCTCATGCTCAGAGGAACGTGCGCGAGGAGGATGAAGCCGAAGAATGTTCGGCTGGGGAGTTTCAAGACTCGGACTCGGAACCCGAAGAGGAAACCAGTTTGAAAAAACGAAAAGCACCTGCGGGTGCTTCTGCTTCAGCCCCGTCGTCCAAACGCGTGAAGAAAAATGACATGCTGTCGATTCGAGGCCATTACAAGTCCTTTGGAGACTGCTGGTTGGCCTTTTTAAAACTTCCCATGCCCAAGGACGTGTATCGTGAAACACTCATTCACTTACCCGTCGCGGTCATTCCGTACATGCTCGAGCCACTATTGCTTGCGGATTATCTCACCGACTCGTACAACCAAGGTGGACTCATTTCTCTCCTCGCGCTCAACGGGCTCTTCATTTTGATCCAAGAGTACAATTTTGACTACCCCGATTTTTACAACAAACTCTACGCGCTCTTGCGAGACGAGTCACTCCTGCGCTCGAGCCACCGGGCACACTTTTTTCGCCTCGTGGCGCTCTTTCTTTCGTCCAGTCACCTCCCGGCGTATCTCGTGGCGGCCTTTGCCAAGCGACTCGCACGTCTGAGTCTACGCGCACCTGCTGGTGCCTCGGTGTTTATCATTCCTCAAGTCTACAACTTGATTTGTCGTCATAAAGAATGCCTGCAGCTCATTCATCGCAGTGGCGCGATGAATGTCGCGGCCGTCGCGGCGGAGAAACGCCAAGATCTGGACTGTACCACCGAGGTGGAAAAAGCCGCGAAGGACTCGCTGGTGGCTCTGGAGCGTGACGTGACCTACGTCGGTGGAGAAGATCCGTACCGTCATGAAGAACGGGATCCACAAAAATCGAATGCCTTGGCGAGTTCGCTTTGGGAAATGGTAGCCCTCAAGCAGCACTATGCCGCAGTCGTTGCGAATTTGGCCAAGATGTTTGAGGAAAAGTTGCGCTCGAAGCCTCTAGATGTGGAAGAGTACGTGTCACAGAGCTATGACACGTTGTTGCAACAGCAAATTAAGAGACGGGTGAAACAACCCGTGCCATTGAACTACACGCCCTGCAACGGACTTTTCTCCGGTACAGATATATTCACGAAGGTTTTTCAGATCAAGACCTCGGGCGACGCAACTCCGTAGAGCCTGTCGTTGTGGCATGTAATTCATCTATCGTAGTATCTATAAAACGTTTTGTCAATGAAAAACGAGTATCAACACCACAAATTTTACAAATGAATAGTCCTGTTTTTGTATTCAAATAAAATGGTGTTCGAAGAATTCTCTCGCTCTCGCTGATTATCTCCTCTCTCCAATGCAAAAGCGTACACACGCGAACTATTGAGAAACATGAATCCACAAGCACATACGAAATTATTTCACACGCAGAATAATGTGGATGCCACTATCACTTTCAATCGGTCCACTCATTTCATTCACTTTCAATCCAAAAGCAGCCTTTTCAAAGCTAGGTTGCATCTTTCCGCGTGGAAAAACACCCAAATCCCCGCCTCGCTTCGCACTGGTACAATCACTTTCTTCCTTCGCTAGATTTTCAAATCGCTCGCGCAAAATCACCTCACTTTCGACGGTATAGTCACTATCAGTCACCGCCTGAACAATCGATTTTCGAATGGATTTGATCTTTTCAAGCGCCACACTTTTGGGTATGACAATCGGATCTTGTCGCCAAGAAGCAGGTCGTCGTGAATCTCGATGCTTTACGAGAATATGTAGCGCCTGTACCTCCACCGGGCCACTCACATCATCATCACTCGCGTCTGACTTTTTTCGCTTACTTTTATGCTGACTGCTACTACTGCTCTGTTTTTCTTTCCGTTTTGACGAACCTCGTTCAACGATTTGGGATCTCTTCCATGTTTTTTCACCCGTTTTCTTATTTAAATAATATACTTCACCTGGTCTACTCTTACTCTTGATTTCAGTCCATCCTTTTGGTAATTTTCCGTTTTTCGACATCGTTGAACGTATGCACCCGAGCTGAGTGTTCTTTACTGGCCTGGTTTGTGCGTGCACACAATCAGGGCGTTGAATTCGATGCGAAACGTAAAAACCGGAAATGGCCATTTCCAGCATTCTCAAACAACAGCACAATGGGATTGGTCCACGGACAATGAAAAGAGCCAATCCGAGGCCACCTCTGGGCACTACAGCACAATGGGATTGGTCCACGGACAATGAAAAGAGCCAATCCGAGGCCACCACCTCTCCGCCTCTCGAAGCTCCAAAAAGATAAAAGATCGGATTTCATTTTCATCTGTAGTCGTGAATATTCAAAAACTCGATGAACGAGATGCCGTCTGATTTATTAGATTCAAAGAATATCAAAAACCTGCCGATGACATCTTTTGATTTTCATCATTCAATGACGTCGTCGCCCTTTAGTCTCATCAATCTATCATCGACAAAGACTCCTGCCCCAAGCCTAGGCTTGGACCACCCGGGCATCAAGATGACCAAGAGAACGTCTCGGGCGCGGAAAAAATTTACCATCGGTAACAATGCCTTGAATAAAGATATTGAGAATCTTGAAGAGATTCAGCATATCAACAAAGGTCGATGGACTAACGAAGAACACTTTAAATTTACTCAGGCGATTGAGATGTTTCCCAAAGGAGTGCTACATCGATGGCGCAAAGTTTCAGATTGGGTCGGTTCTCGAACGGTTCTTCAATCGAGGACCCATGCACAAAAGTATTTCAAAAACCTTGCCACAGCAGCTCTACAAAAGAATAATGCCCCCGCAGTAGCTCGTCAGGATCCCCCCTTGGGATCCACGACTCGGCAATCGCGTATTATGGGAGTTGCCATTGGCCTCTTGGATATGAAAAGTCAAAGCCAAGCAGATGCTGGTTTGAATTGCGAAAACATGACTGAATCGGTATTGGAACATCATCACACCATTGACGTGATCTTGGAAGAGTCGAATATGACAGCGAGGATTGAAAATGACCCTGGTCCTGAAAATGGAGATTTTCAAATGGAACATAAAAGTACGACGGAAGGTCCAGCATCTGGGGCCTGGATGATGAGTTCTTTTAGCATGAGTAGTAATTTATCTGCGATCTGGCCCTCATCTGAATCGCCACAGCATAAAGGCAATTCCATCATGTCCACTCCAATCTTTTCGAAAGAAGACAGGATTCCATCAGTCCCGTCGTGTACTTCCTTAGCACTTCGATCGACGAGTAAGCTTCAGGTACGTGTCCTCATGGGTGTCTTCATCCTTGATTGATTGAACTCACATCGGAGCATGAATAGTCATCATTTCGAGAAAATATCATGCATCAATCGAAGTCTTTCACTGATCCAAATCAGAAACACGACAATCCTTCGAAGGAGACTGCCGGTTCTGAGAAGGGGATCAAAATCTCACCCTTATATCCCAACTGTTATCAAAATAATTGCCCCTATTGAAAGTCTTGTACGAGGGCAACTATTGGATGTACCGATGATCAGTGGTACCCAGAATGGTACGTGCGTTCATCGTACTATGTGCGTTCGATAGTATATTCTGTGGGCTGGACACAAAGGTAGCCACTAGACTAGATACAGGACTAGATAGTGGGACCTGGAAACGGTTGGTGTCTTGGGCATGACGAGTTGGGCGAGCTGGACTATCGATGTCCAGGCCCTGAGGGTTTTGAACCCGGTATACCGAAATTAGAGCCATCTCTGAACAAGCACCAGCTGTTTCAATCCCTGATAGCTGCTAATTCAAACCGTAATATACCTGTGCAAGTATATAACGCTTTAGCAACTATTTAAATCTCTCAAGGAGTACAGGTGTGAGGTAGGCGATCATTGATCGATGAAGCTCGGAGTGATCGATCATCACCAATGCTGGAAGATCGAATGCCGGCATTCAAATCCATGGATTGCCCATCAACCTCGAAAAGCTAAAAATATAACATTCTTATTCTTAGTCTGCCGCAGGATCGCATTATCGTACGAATTGTGTTTTGTTTTTCCCCCCAATTCGATCGAATTTGAACATGTCGTCCACGTCGCGCTATGCGAATACAAACTATTCAAGTCATAAAGAAAATATATCGAGCACGGCGAAAGACGTGTCGAAAGGGAATAATTTTGCCAATCGGTATCAATTCTCAGCCACATCATCATCCTCTACTTCGAGCCATACCACGAAACTCCCGACGCCCTCGTCGTCCAAATACAATCCTCGTCCACAGCCCACGAGTAGTGGAGCCCAACGTATTTTAACGACTAATAATGCACCGCCTCCAAATCCCAAATGGAAACTCAGTGATTTTGAAATTGGCAAACCCCTCGGGAGTGGAAAATTCGGCATGGTCTATCTCGCACGGGAGAAACAATCCAAGTTCATCGTGGCGCTGAAAGTCTTGACGAAAAAACAACTCGCGAATGCCAATTGTGAGCATCAACTCCGACGTGAAATTGAAATTCAGACGAATCTTCGCCACCCGAACATTCTTCGCCTCTTTGGCTACTTTTATGACGACAAGCGCATTTATCTCATTCTAGAATACGCACCTCAGGGAGAACTGTATAATCGCATGATGAAAGTCGGTCAGTTTAGTGAACCCGTGACGGCGAAATACATATTTGAGCTCGCGCTGGCTCTGCGGTATATGCACGAACGCAATGTCGTACATAGGGATATTAAACCCGAAAATTGTACGTGTTTCGAATGAGTCGTCTGATGTAGATTCATTGAACTACATGTCAGGAATATTTGCAAATATTCACAAAAGATTGTCACAATATTCACAAAAGATACTCTCGACCGTAATGTTCACAATCTGAAAACAATCTAACTCGTCTCCACCTTACCCTACCAGTACTATTGGGGTATCACGGGGAGCTCAAGATTGCGGATTTTGGCTGGAGTGTACACGATGCGGAGGCCCACTCGGCCACGACGTCTCGACGCACGACCTTTTGTGGCACGCTTGACTACCTACCCCCAGAGATGATTCAACAAAAGCCCCACACGGCGAAAGTGGATGTCTGGACCCTCGGTGTGCTCATGTATGAGTTTCTCGTCGGTACACCCCCTTTTGAACACGAAAGTCGTCAAGAAACCTACCAGCGCATCGTTCGGGTCCAAATGACGTTTCCATCACACGTGAGTGAACCTGCGCAGGATCTCATTCGACAGATTTTGAAAAACGAACCCGCGGAGCGACTGACGCTAGAGGGAATTCTAAATCATCCGTGGATTGTCTCACATCAACCTCCTCAATGAGGTCAAGCAACGACAAAGTAGAGGGCTATATATATATAGTCGTGAAGAAATCCAGATGTCTATTTTTTGAGTTTGAGTTTTGGTGTTTCGAAACAACAATACTGTATACCGGAAGATGATGCTACCATTGTTTTTTTTGTTTCGCTTTAAAGCCCGTTGGATGTGGATCCGTTGCTCGTCGTGATGGCATAATGTCACTGACGATGTCAGATGGGGCACACGTCATTTGTGTGAGAATGTCTTTTCGCTACGGGTTACATGAATACTAGGGTCTCCGAAAAACAACAGTCCCACGTACCTGTTGTTCCAACTGTCCTTGTCTTTGGGCAAGAGTCCTCAGATCTTTGAACAGCAACGCTTTCTGTTCGTGGAGTTTCTCCTGCGTTTCTTGGTGCATCACCGACGTTTGTTTCATGAGCTCTTCGACGTTCTCACGCACGTGCCTTTGTTTTAAATACATTGGTCGACTGGTCGCAGAAAACAAACTCTGAACGTCCTGCGCGATGGCTTTGATCACCGTGGAGTTCTTCGCGCCCATGCGAATCGTTTCGCTTGGGGGATCAACTGGTCAATCGAATGATGCGCCAAGTCCATTGATTGGCGGTCCAAGAATCAGTATCGTATCGACTGATTCTGAGTTGGATGGGGTTCCACTTCAAATGTCCATTTTGCCAATCTCAATATGACGATCGTATTCGCTCTGCTGGTCTTGGTGCAATCGGTATCGCTTGTCATGGGAATACACATTCGAACCCACTTGAGTGTGCTGTACAGCTCAGCTCTTGGAATCCGACAAAAGCCCTTTCAACTCTTTCATCCGTGCCAGAATCCAGAAACGGCACTGGTCAAAGTGGGTGAAGTGCTCCATGACACGTCCTATTTTCAACTCACTCAAGCTGCGAGTATGATTGCATTTCGAAACAAGGACGATCCGGAGGTTCAAAGAACAATCGATAGTTTTGTATGCAGCAATATGCAGACGCTATTTCTCGAAACACCTTGGGGTGAATTTCCATCACCAGATGAGATCCACTTAGCGATGGCTTTTATTGAAAAGGAATATATCCATAGACGTAAGAATATATTGGTGTACGAAGTCACGGATGATTCTGCATCTCATTATGAAGCTAGGATAATTCCTACGTATGATCGATCGATGTATTTACTCCACCTTGTTGCAGCTGCGGCAAAATCATCTTTCCCAAAGATGGAGGATACCTGGACGGAGGCCGCACAGAAATTCAATCTTGAATTGAGCCAGAGATATCCAGATTCAGATCCTGATTCAGTATGCCAAGCTTGCGCTGAGTCGATGAAACTTCGGCAAGTTCAGGAATGGGTCCAATACGGGAAAGAAGTTATGGATGAATGGCATGCCAAGAATAAAGTCTCGACTTCATTCTGTAATGGGGAAACGCGTACTTATTGTATGGACTGCCATCTAAAGAGAAGCTCCGACCGACGGAGCATTTCAAATTTCAAATTCGTTCAAATATCGTAGACTCGGTTACGACGTAGTCTAAGAGCAGCCCGGTCCTGACTAGACTCGTACGGGAGATCTACCAGAAGTCTCTTGAATATATTCAAAAAGTGGACGATCTCCTCATTATATTTTAGATTTCTTTTTCGATTCTCAATATAGTTATGATCGAGCAAGAGCTACTTCCTAGGGCACCCCTTCACAATAGTGTTTCGCATGTCATTGTATTCTGATGCCATGCCTTTTACGTGTTGATCCAAAGCCTCCATTTCTTCTGCATCACGATGGAGACGTTGTCGCAGCGATTCATTCTGAAACTTTAATTCTCGAAGCATGGATAGATTCACGACCACTGGAGGAGCAGGATCAGGACGAACGACCACCGATGGTTCTTGTTTGGAATGCGCAGGAGCCTCACGACGTACCGGTAGACGGTGTTGGTATGATTTCCATTCACGCAACATCGTTTCTTTCCTTCGCAGGACATCCAGACCTTTTTCCAATTCTTTCTTCTGGTCTTCCCAATGTCCCTCGAGGGTTTTTACCCGGTCTTGCCACACTTGGTCTTGCACTACGGCACGTTTTCGAACCTGCGTGAGCTCGTGTGTCTTTTCTCGCAACGACTTCTCGTGTCGCTCGAGTGTCGTACCTAACTCCTCAAGCTCCTGCGTGTACCTACTGCACCGCCCCTCCAATGTTTTTTTTTCTCGACCCAGTTGCTCGAGTTCAAGCTCGAGTTTCGCGGATGTGGCACACGTCGATCGATATGCGAGTTCTAAGGTCTCGTGTGTATGACATAGGTCGTCATGCGCGACTTTAGTCTCGTAAAAGACCGATTCAGAGACTTCGAGGGCGTCGGCTAAATCATCACAAGTGAGGGTTTTGGCCTGGAGTTTCTCCCGCAAGAGCTCACGTTGGTTGCTTGAGCTCTCGCTGACGTGTTTCAAGTTGGCATTGTGCTCCAACAGGACCGTGACAGCCTCCAGTTGCACCTTGAGCTCGGCCTCCGTCTGCTGAAGTTTTGACTGGCTCTCCTCCATATCGGTTTTGGTTTTCTCGAGCTCGGCCTTCGTCATCTCAAGTTCTGACTGGCTCCCCTTCATATTTGTTTTGGTTTTCTCGAGGTCGGCCTTCGTCTGCTTCAGTTTTGACAGGCTCTCCTCCATATCTGTTTTGGTTTTCTCGAGCATCGCCACCAGCATTTGCTCTTCCTGATGTTGTTCCTGGACCATCTTGGACTGGGTCACGACGGTGTCATTTAATTCTTGACACGTTTCCTGAGCTACCTCGAGTTGGTTTTTCCATTCGGCACGCTCTTGTGCGTGTGTCTCTCGCTCTCGTACCAACGTGCACTGGGCTTCATCGAGTGAGTCTGTCAGTGTTTCCTGGTCTGTCCGTAGAACCTCCAGTCGTTTCATATCTTCACGGTGGTCGTTCACGGAATGTCTCCATTTCTCCTCGAGATCTTTCAAAGTCATGTCGATACCACGATAGTGCCCCAGCTCTTGGTCTTTCGACTCGACGGATGTTCTCAGTGTCTCGATGTCGGCCTTGAGCCGGAGCAAGTCGTTTTGCATTTCAGTCATGACCGGATGTGTACGATCTAGAGAAGAGAGGAACACGTTGACACGTTGATTTTTGAATTCAGTCATTCATCAGTACCTTGAATGTTCTTCTTTAAACACGCGAGCTCGGTCTCCACTCGGTCTCGAGATTCGGTTTCTTCCTACAGCGTGGCTCATGAGTCAGTCATATGACGGTTGCGGATTTTAAGAAGCCCAGAGGTTCAAGTCTACAACGTACGTACTTTAACTTTACGAGCCAACGTGGCAAACTTTTGACAGAGCATCTTTAGCTGAGAAGCACTGTCCGTCGTCATGGCACTCTAGTCAATGTACGATGTGTGGATCAATGGAAGATGTTTTTTTTAACGATTTCTTGGATCATTCGAATTTCGGTAACCGACGCGTTTACGCCAATTCCAATAGCATTTGAATTTCTTCCGGTGTGCTGTGTACGATCGAGGTGCAACGAGTGATGTCATACACATCAGGACTACTCGAGACAAATTCATAGATGGTCAAGTGAGCTTTTGCGAGAAGGTCCATCGTCGCGACACGAGCCTGCTCACGAAGTTGTGCTCGATGAATGCGATCTTGTTGGGGGAAAACGAGGGTTCGACATTGATTGCTGAATATCTTCATCGCACACGTGAGTGGTTCCAGCTGCAAACAAGGAGCATCATCTATTTTAAGGTCACCGGCTGTCACGAGTGCCAAGGTATCCAATACTTTTTGAACTGAGGTTCGATCTAATATTTCTCTCGCTTGGTGTTGTGCCAGGAGCGGGATCCACTTGGAGTGTATATCCTGCGCTAGTTTCTCAGTCCATGATTTTGCACAGGCATATTTGGATAGCGACGACTAGGTGGAGGCAGAGAATCATTAGATAAGCTACGAGTGGATCTTGACGTCATAGTCAATGTATTCTTTTTCATTCATATACTCACATATTCACATACTCATAGACTTATATTATTCATACTCATATTCACATACTCATAGACTTACGTGAATGTACTGCAAATTGTTTATGAAATATACAGCCTGATCTAACACTTGCTTCAGGACTTCAGTATGTTGATGGCAAATAGCGAGAAGGGTCGACAAGATCGCATCCAAGATCAAATGAATGGACGACGTCGAAGACGATTGCTCAAAAATGTCCAAAATTTCAATCAATCGGTGCATCATATCTTTCGTGAGTGGAGATGCCCCTAAATCAGATAGGTTGTAGTACACGTGCAAACTTTGCTCTTGCTGCGCTTGCTGCTGCTTTTGAATGAGCAGTAGCTGGGCATGTAATACCGAATCAAACACTGCCTTAGATTGTTCTTGGCATCTATCGTAGGAACGTCAATAATAAATCCTACTAAATATAGTATATAATATACACTTACTCGAATAAAACACGAACGAATGAACAAGAGCCCAAGATTTGGTCAAACTTTTGCGCATAGTACATAATGGCGTGTTCAATTTTATACGCTTCGACGAGTTCAATGGAAGGTGTGTGATGAATCACTTGTTGAAGTCGAATCTGGGGTTTGGACATCATACATTCAATTCCTCGAATGAATATAATAAGAATCAAACATAGGAAGAAGCCCTTACCTCTAATGGACGCGTCACGCCTTCGAAAATATGTCCAATGACTGATGTCCCTTCGGTATCGTCAACCACGCATGACTTGACTTCAAATCCCAGTGCCGTCATTAAATCATGCTCTCCCGCAACACATTCATATAAAAACCCTAACATCGAACTAGTAAACGTCGCCGGTTCGTGGGCATGGATTTCAATCGGACTTTGATTTGTCGATCCACGCGTTAGTGCCGTGATAAACTGTCGAACGATAAACGTTCGACGATTTTGGACGATGCATTCTTGACAGTGTTGGAAATAAGCCGGTTGTGCTTTGAGAAACACCAGTGCTTTGGCTAAATTTTCCGACTTTTGCTGAATATAGTGAACATCATTTCCAACCATACCTCGTTCAGATTCAATGCACGATTTCGTGTCACAACATTGTTGATACACCCATTCGTAGAGACGTTTGATCGCACGTTCGTGTTCAACGGACACCTGATCGAGAAGCTCCGCGCTGTTCGCGTGATCTAATGTCTGGCAATCCAGCCGCACTTGTTCGAGCCGAGAAAACGCAGTAAAGAACGCCTGATCTGGAATACAAGCTTCTCGAAGCACCGTGACTTCCTTGGCTTCTAACTGATACTGGGATAAAAAATCAGCCACTTCTTGGAGTTGCGTCATGACCTGCTTTCGTTCTTCCTGGAGCTCGTTGGCATTTGACAAAAACGCCGCAGTCTCGAGCTCCGTACTGTGGATTTCGGCCACCAGGCTTTCATTCTGGCTTGACAATGACATGATGCTCGCGGCAATGGTATCCACCTGCAGCACGAGTGTCTTGAACTGGGCCAAAAAGTCCTGGGCCAGTTGAACATTCATCTTACCTAATTCTGCAGGCAGCGTTTGACGAAAGGAAGAGATACTGTGTGATGAGGCTGATGATGATTCTTGAGCCGAGGTTCTTCGATCGGTAGAATGAGATGCTTCAACATTCGTGCGGACGTAAAAGTCATTCACGGATTGCATCACCGTACCACTGGACAGGATTTCGTTTTTATTTTCAAGTAGATATTGGATTTTACCATGTAAACGTGATGTCATGGGATTCGCCGCCTTTCCAGACGTAGTTTCAGTCATTGCGAGTGCTTGGATATTCTGGATCTTCTTCGGAGCAAAAAATTATTTATTTGAATTGTGCTCGAAATGGTCCACGGCCATCAACGGTCGTCAACGGTCAGTTACGTCCTGGCAATCGCATGGAAAAGAAAATGTCGGTCTGTTCGTCAGAAAGAAGAACGACAGAGTGCAATTATTCAAGACCAACTATGTTTTGAGGCACATTATCACGTGGTGAAATTATCGTGTCCATACCTTCCAAGGGATTGTCAAATTGAAACTCTTCGAATGTTAACCAGATTTCGGATTCATTCTAAAGATAAATCGAAAAGCCACCGATCTGGCCACCGATAAGAGGCATAAAATAGTGCTTACAGCATTTGAAGCGTCGATTTTAATTTTTCATATTTGGCCAATATCAATAGTGAATAGCTTTTGTATTTTGTCGCTGCGTTCGGATCTGAAGAGAATTATCAACAGCTTATCACCTTATCTAGTTTACGATCAAGTCTGGATTTTCAAAACTATCATCGTCAAGCTCTCTACATCGCGTTCAAATATGAGAATATCAATCTCATGACTTACTTCTTAAGTATATTAAAATCGACGAAGAAGAGGTGGATGGAGATCAACTTTCAGCAATGCTCGGGTTTGCTGCTGAATTTGGATATCTGAATATCGTTTGGGATATTATAAAGAATTGTCAATGTGATCCAGCATTTGGAAATAATTGTGCCATTCGATTAGCTGCACAACGAGGACACTGGGGTGTGGTTAAATATTTGATGCGTTTAGATTCCAAATATGGAATTGATCCAGCAGCAAAAGATAATTTATTCATTAAATGGTCTGCATCAAAAGGACATTATTATACGGTGAAATATTTAATCGAAGAAGAGGATTCAAAATATGGAATTCATCCTGCAGCTAGAGATAATTTCGCCATTCAAAGTGCGGCTAAAGAAGGACATTCGGCTGCCGTGAAATGTTTAATGGAAGAAGTAGATTCGAAATATGGAATTGATCCAGCAGCAAATGATAATTTTGCCATTAAATTGTCTGCATAAAAAGGACATTTGCATGTGGTGAAGTAGTTAATCGAAGAAGCGGATTAGCTGCTCAATATAATTATGCCTTTCAATTAGCTGCAAAAGAAGGACACTTGGCTGTGGTGAAATATTTGATGAGTTTAGATTCAAAATATGGATTGATCCAGCAGCTGATGATAATTATGCCATTCTATTTGCCGCCGAAGAAGGACATGTGGAGGTTGTGAAATACCTCTTGGGCTTAGATGCCAAATATGGAATCGATTTCGTTAGGAATGGGATCGAGGAAGAACTTGGGTTTAAAAAGAAAGAATAGATCGTTGATCGTCACAACGTACGTCAAGGCCGTAAATTCCGTACCCACCTCGTTCGGACTAACTATCAGAGAGCCACTCGGTTTCCGACGGTCCGAGAAATTGAATGAATCTGACTGTGCCTTGATAAGCCAAGCTTACGAAATACATCATCCGGACAAAATTAATCAACATTGAAACACTCGGCGTTATGATCAAGGAACTGGGCGTAATGGGAGAGATAGTTTACCGGCCGAATGCATTTTATATTATGCTCCGCAAGGCATCCACACATAAAAGCGTATGATATGGCCAAACCCAATGAAATGGTAGCCTACTGCGAGTCGCACTTCCAGGATTGGAAGTCGTCGGGGACCAAGCGTGTGAAACATCCAACATATGAGGCACACTTAATTAATTGATATGATGATGCTCGTGTGTCGAAAATTATTTCAGTAACCAAGGTGATGAATTGTGACAGTCTTGACATCGGTCGGGATGGTTTATAATGAGGCACCTGGTGTTGAATGGATGATTGCTATAAGGCGAAACATAATATATTGATCTTCTTCATCTATGAATTATTGACCATTTGTGAATTTTTGAATACCTGGGGACGGCTGTAGAGGCTACGACGGCATGAAGCGCCACCAAGGGGCTTTTTCAGCTTATTATTAACTTTAAGCTGTTGCAATTTCAGCTTGCGCAAATTTAGCTTTAGCAAAAAGATCGCGATCGAAGTCTTCGATCCGCACCCGCTTTCGCTTTAGACGACGCTTGGCCCTTTTCTTTTCTTTCACTTCCTCTAGCTCCGCTTTCACTCAGCGTAGTTCGACGGTCAAAGCAGCCGATTTTCAAATCAGCTTCTCTTTTGAGACACCTTGCTTCACTATATTTATACCGATTCTGAAGATATTCGTTGCGGTGAGAATATCGGGGCTTGGTGTGCTTGCACTTCTTTGAGGAATGGTATCAGAAAGTGGTTCAGAAATCACGTTGACTTTCAGCTCGTCCATCCGGACATCTTACCCCAAGCTCTGTCCCAAGCTCGGCCAATTCACTGATGCAGTCATGACAAAATGCTGAATCTGGGACTTGAGGCCAGGTAAGATCATCATTAAGCGATCATTTTAGGGTCGCATTTGAAACATACGTAAGTACATCGACTTTTACGTCGACGGCTCCGCATTCAGAATGTACGATGTAATCGCAAACGTTGCAGATGCTCCAGCGGGTAGCATCCGCACTCGTAAGTTGAGCACGTTCTCAGATTTAAGGAGGAACTGTCGAAGGCGTTCTTGTAGTACCTGGTTGGATTCGACAAGATGCTGATTTTGGTTATAGTCAGATAATTGACAAACAGCTTTGATTCATTAATCGCTTCATCATACTCACCAACTGCTTTCATTATCCGTCCTCGCATACTGATGAAATGATTCGATATGCTCGATATGGCCTTCTTCTTTTTTTCGAACCCCTCCAGCAGCCTATGATTCCATTTGATTTCACCAGGTCCTATTCGTGTGCCATTTAATGGACGAATGCATATTGCTTAAGTCTTGTACATTGGTGATTACAATTCCGTCCACATTGTACTAAACAGTAAGTTCCCCGTGAATTTTCCTTTCGTCGCCCCCAAGATATGTTCATCTTCTCCGTTCAAGTGCACCGCATATGCAATCTTCATTATAGTGGCAATCGGGCATCGAAAAAATACAGTTTTATTGAATCAGTAGCTCAAATCGTGGCTTTGGCCGCAATGATCTGATCAAAGATCTTTTGATCCTGTGCAAAAGGAACTTGTGATCCAGCTTCAAGGAGTGAAAAATTGGACAGTAGCTTCCCTTCGACTGTTTCTCCGGTCTTCTTCATTTTTTGATCCAAATGCGTTTCATTTTTCCCATCCACGGTCTGCTTAATACGATCGAATGTGAACACCGTTAGAGGTGCTTCTGGAATTGCTGCCTTTTTCGTCGATGTGGGTGATTTTTTTCGCTTCGTATTTGTGTGTTTACGCAATAGAAATGATACGTTCTCATGCTGCAAGTGAATAGTCGATGCACGAGAATTGGCAGGAGAGGGCCGAAATGCCAAGAGTTCTTCCCGAGTATACTGATGTCGTTGCTTTAAAACCACGAGCTCGAGATTCTTTTTTTCCTCCTCAGGTTGCGCTTCTTCATTTTCTTCTTCTGGTTCTTCTTCTATTCCATAATAACAATTGAAACAGGGGGTACAGTACCAGCACTTATCTGCCGTATCTTGGACTGCATTTCGAGTCATGATATCACAAGTAGTACAGATTTGAAAGTCATCATTGACAATCATGACTTCATGCATTCTCTGGAGACATTGAGTTATATAGTGTCTGGACTGCCGAAAGACCCGTGAGGACGGAGTGGAAAGCAATGACTCCTGCACAAGATCCATACACTCCAAGGCTTTGACATAGTATCTTTCCCCGTCTTCGAAATGCTCCATTTCAGCATGAACATCACCCATCTTTTTAAACAATAGACACATGAATCCGAGCATAGTCGGATCAGCAAGTTGCTGCAAGTCCTTCAGTTGGCCATGATAATAGTCTAATACTTGAGAATATTCTTTGGATCTGAATAATGCATGACCGTATACAAAGATGGACTGGTAATTAAACTTCTTGGCATTCAACCGACTTGCGTCATGACTTCCATTGATGCTCGTCATTCTCTCGAAGCAAGAGAGTATCGAATGAATGATTGAATGAATTATGAACGACTCGTAGAGGCCAGTCATACTTTTCAAATCAAACGGGATCAGACTAAGACATTTCTTATTCGATGAGAGTTTACCGGTGGACCGGTAACTGGACCGGTAAACAAAGATTTTGAATTCATTTTTCCGTTCTCAAGTTTTCCAATACGAAGACACGTAACATGATCGTAGCGACTTCATCACATGGTCTAGATCAAGGGAAAAAAAGTCAAGCTAAACAAGGACCATCTGCTTCTCAATCGATATTAGCAGGATGGATATCTGGGATTTCGGCCCTCTCCTTGGTCCATCCCATCGATACCATTCGCACGCGATTACAGGCCAACCCGGCTCAATTTCACCACTCGTTTAGGTATTGCATTCGCCGGACGATTGCTCAAGAAGGTGTAAGAGGTTTGTATAAAGGGTTTTTTCCTCCCTTGTGCAGTCAGGGAATATACAAAGCCGTAATTTTTACCACATCCAATGCCGTCGAGCGTCTCTTGCGTGAATCATGTGATTCCCAAAATGCATTTTCCAATGCTCTCGTTGGAGGTGCTGTTGCCGGGACGGTATGTGAATCTGAATATGTAAAAATGTGAATATCTAAATAAGAATATGTGAATAACCTTAGGTAAACTCGATGATCGTGACACCTGTCGAATTGATTCGCAATCGACTTCAGACACAATATCGAAGTCCTACTTCTGGTATTCCCGTCCAGACTGTACGATCGATTCTGAGCCAAGTGCGAAATCAAGAAGGCTGGCAAAGGTTGTGGAAAGGTCTGACCCCGACGATCTTTCGAGATGGACTCGGTGTGGCCTTCTTTTTTGGATCGTATCACTTGTCGACCACTTTTTTGAAAGAACAGACGTCTCTTAGCCCTTCGTCAATTGTTCTGTGTTCCGGAGCATGGGGTGGTATTTGTTTCTGGGTCATTGCTTTGCCCTTTGATACAATTAAGACGCTGAATCAAATTGACCAGGTTCCAAATCGAGGCATGGCGTATTACGCATCTCTCCTCTATCGAGAAAATGGCATCAAGGGACTCTATCGTGGATGGCAAGCAGCATTTACACGCGGTATTCCAAGCGCAGGAATTACGCTCTCCGTTTATCATACGGCACTCGGTTATTTACAATCTCTTGAATAACCACGTGACACTCGTGGAAAGACGAAACCTAAAACCTAGCTAAAACCCAGCTTGGATTCTAGTAACCGTGGAGGTGACTTTGGTGATAAGTACCTAAAACCTTACAACAGACTCACCATGACTCAAGTCTCCGCCCAAGTGCGGCACCAAGGTGAAGGAGGAAGGTAGAGCGAGTTTGAATAAACATCACAGTATTCAAACTCAGCAGTTGATTTTCCTGCGAGGGAAAAAGGGAGAGGCGGAAGACGGCGGGGGATGGATTAAGAATACAAGACCCGACACATTGACATGGAGCCGAGCAAGAAAGTATGGACAGTGTCACGATAAACTTGTTACTAAGTCTGGAATCGAAGCTGGTATTTCAACATCAAGTATAATTGATGGCAGTAGTTCGAGTATCAACGTCGACGATCTGGCGACAAATGCTTCGCAGAGAATTTTATACACTAGAGGCAATATGTTCAAGATCGAATGGAATTGTCCGCCTATCATGACAATGGCTTACCCCCACTTATTCCAATTTGGTGCAAGTGGTTTATTCAACAAACAACAAACCAAATCAAAACTGTCGAATACAAAAAGAAACAAACTGCTGCTAAATTACTGGGACCGTCGGTTCAGTAAAGACAGAACCTACAATCTCTTCACCCTCATATTCAAATATCGGGTACTGTTACTCATCGATTAATTATCTAAAACAACAATGCCCCCTAAGTTTCGGCCGTGGACAAATCAAGAACTGCCTATTGGTTTGCTGGTTTACAGTACAACTATCCTGCGTTAGTGGTTAGCTCCTAGAGCAACAACGACGAACTTATTGCTGGATATATGCGATTCAAGGTTATTTTCCCTGGTCACCAACCGAATCGAGTTCATGTCAAATCCAAAGCCGCAAAACAACTATACTCTCTAGCGACTGACAGAAGAAACTGTACGTCATGAACGTCTCATGTGTACTTTAACATATTGCTCATTAAGATCCTTTTTACTCGTACCTGAATGAACACGTCCAGAGAGACAATGATCATTTGGAGTCACGAACCAAAAATCGTTATGAAATTGAGGTCGATGGTTCCTGCTTTGTTCGTGGAGGAGCAAATGTTTCTTGATCATTGTATGAGTGAAGAGTTCGCTGATGCTTCCCTGTAATTAATCAGTTCTGGAATTTGTTTAACTATGAAATATATCGTGCAATATATTGAATCGATATCATGAATCTCAGGATTGAAGGTAGTCTAGGGCGTGGTGATAGGTATACATGGCCATTCCGGCACTTGGAATGGCTCGACAAAATGCCGCATTCCATCCTCGATAGAAACCCTTGATGCCATCTTGGCGATAGATGATTTGGACAACTTGCCGTACATGTTGATTCACCGGATGGTCGTGTTGTTGAGTCATGAGGGTTTTGATCGTGTCAAAAGGCAAGGCCATGATCCAATAACAAACTCCGGCAAAGGATCCAGAGGCCAGCACGATGGACTTGGAGTCCCTTGACTGTGGTCGTCTTTGCATCAAAAACTCAAGCGAAGCTTCATACGTGGCGAAAAAAAAACCCACACCGAGAATCTCTCGAGCGATCGTGGGGAAGAGCGCACGATAGAACGTAGACCAGCCATGACCCTGCACGACGTCCTGGACGAGCTCACGAATGACCGAGGTTCGAGAAGAAGTACTCGTACCATGCACTACATCATACTGCATCTGCAGTCGATTTCGTATAAATTCAACGGGCGTTATTATAAAGGAATTGACAGCGCCAGCGACAGACCCGGCACTTGCGGCAGTCAAAATTGGATTCACATTTGTGACATGCTGCCCAAGTGTTTCTTCGGTGGCGGTGTATACCGTCCAGACGACGGCTTTCTCAAAGCCTCGGCTGAGCACGGGAGGTAAAAATCCTTTATACAGACCACGCAATCCTTCGTGTTGAATCGTCTTACGACAACAGTCGCGAAGAGAGCCTTTCAATTGACCCGGATCGGCTTGTAATCGCGTGCGTAATGTATCTGGGGATAGACCAGACCTAATGACGAGATACCCGAGATCGAACCCGAGACAATGGCATGCCAGATTTTCGTCTCGGGTGTCTTGTGTTTTCTCGTGATCATCTTGAGCTCTGTCAATGGATCGTTTTATCCGGTGTCCTGTTAGGGTCCACCGATGGATAGCATTGGGCATGGCCAAATCGGAAACACTTTCTATCTTGTAACGACCGTTAAAGTTATCCCTTTCTGCTCTAGTGAGACTGTAAAGTCATAACACAACGTCGTTGCCAGAAACGAGACCAACTTTGACTGCACTTCAACATCCTCTAGCGAGACCCGGAGTAGAAAAAGCACCCCCCCCCCATTAGTAGGGGGCCATGTGTAATACTAATATATCTTACGACCCCTCAAGTAGGGCTAGAAAGAGGTGTCCTTTTCTGCTCCGGATAGGGTCCTTTTTTCGGATTCCTGAGACACGGATGCGACAAGCGCGAATGATAGATCGTCTACAAAAATGTCCATCAACACTTGAAGCAAGCAAACTGCAAGCAATGCATTCGTTCATCCGGGTCTTGAATAACTGCCGTGTCAACAGCCGTTATTATCGACAACACGAAAACAAACGCAAAGTATGAGTCCATCCAGTACCGCCCATAGTCATGATGATGAAGAAGAAGAAGATCTTGCTCGTGGAGCGACGTTAAAATTAGCCCAACGTCACCACAAAACACAAGCCTCGAGTATCACCGGTCCTCGGACGTGGATTCCACAAGTGCCTCGACCGGGTGTGACGGGAAAAGTCCAGCTGGTCTTTGCCCTTCCCGACGCTCGTATGTGTGTGGGGGATCAAGTGATCCTAAATATGCCGTCCTTGGGAAACTGGACCCTACCTACCTCCCCAAACATCACCCTAGAGCTTCGGGACGCCCCGCCGGCGCAACTGTCGTTCTCTGCACAATATTGTCCACAGCTCCAGTGCCTGACCTTGACGGCTATTCCTGCCCCGAGCATCTCAAGCTGCTCCGAGTCAGAGTCTCTGAGCTTAGAGCCTGGCATGACACTCTGCATTTGGCTATCGGGTATTACCACACCTGCATGTGCGACACCCGCATGTGCAGACGCGAGCCTGTCGCTCGTCGAGCGCCTTGTGGTACGTAAGTCCACGGTCCCGATCTCGACCCGAGGAGGTCAGATTCTCGCCGGCCCGGCGCCAGTGACCTTTTCAAAAATCACTCCCGGAAGCTTAAGTGGAAAATGTACCTGGACGGCGCGACATCTCGAGCCAGGCGTCTCTGGCCACGTGTGCCTCGAGTTTTGTACCCATGGGGCGATTCCACCCCACGGACAAATTCGAGTCGAGTTACCTCAAGAAGGTTGGGTGTTACCCTCGAACCCTGACGTGGAACTTCAGGTAAACATGTATTGATATTCATGTATTCATGTGCTGATATTCATGTATTCATGTATTGATATTCATATTCACGTATTGATATTCATGTATTCATATTCAGGGTCCTGAGGGTCATGTTCTCACCGCAGCCTGGTGTGCTGCACAACACACGTTGGAAGTTTGTCTATCGAGTTGTGGCATTCCCAGTCACTCGAGTGTCTCGCTCTTCATTCGGGATGTGCGTAATCCCACAGAAGAGTGTCCGGTGACACGAAAAGGACGCTTAACGACACTTGTGGCGAATGGGGGCGTGATTGACGGACCTTCGGCTCTGACGATATCACGTATCAGTTGTCTCTCGAGTCAAGAGTTAGGACTGGCCGATCAGGCCTTTCGTAAGCATCAACTTGTGCGCGTTGAGCAACAGGACGTGATTGCGCTCTCGAGTCTCGAGACTGTCTTGGGTGAATGTAATATTCGTCTCTCACGTGAAGCGTTTGAGCGCCTGGTGTTGAATCAAGTTCATCCGATCACCCAAAGTGATGAAGCTACGGAGGCATTGGAGGGTGTAGATACGACGAGTAAGTCGCGTTTGAAGATCTGAATATCCTAGAAGATCTGAATATCTGAATATCTAGCCAAAAATTCAAATTCAAATCTGGAAGAAAATATGAACGAAAACAATCCGGACCAGCCACCACCGTGGATCGAACGCCAGGACTTTCTCGCGTGTTTCACGAGGCTCTATCGCCCGTCAAGTAAATACGGCAAAGAACTTCGTGATGCCACGGCGGAAGGAAATATGACCCACGTGCGTGAGCTCCTCTCACGTGGATGCCATCCTCTCTCCAAAGACGGACTCGGCTGGACTTGCCTCCATTATGCCGCATCGTATGGTCACGACAACCTCCTCAAGATGCTCGCGGAAATCATTTCAGACCTCGATAGTCAAGACAAGAGTGGCTGGACCGCCTTGATGTGTGCGGCTTCGAATGGACACGTCGATTGTGTCGAGACACTCTTGAACTTTGGCGCGTCGATTGATGTGGGCAATGTTCAAGGACGAACGGCCCTGCACTGGGCTGCGGCGAAAGCTCACGACACTATCGTCGCGACACTCGTCCTCGCGGGTGCTAATGGAAATGCTCGAGATGTCTCAGGCTGGACTCCGCTCCATTGTGCGATGGTGCATCAAAATGTCGGGGCTTTGCGGGTGTTGCTCGAAATGGGCACGGACGCGAACTCGCGGGATGCGCTCGGGTATGATGTCCTGAAGTACTGCCCCACGAAACAACGCACGACGGTCGAGGGCCTCGTGGCGAAATCGAAATCCCAGAGTGCCAAAATCGCCACTTGAGTCTGCATGAGAACACACGCGCCATCGGTCCAATCACGAACTGAATCAGGACGTGCCCGACGGCATTGGTGCATAATATTCATATTCACGTATGATGTGAATACATGAATGCACATATTCAAATATGAACGTAATAAATTACAACACACATCATTCCAATGACGAACTGAATCAGGATGTGACATACAGGCGGTACTAAGAATTAACCATGCATTCCGAGGGTCTGAGACAACACGATACTATGACTCATGGACTCCAAAAAGATCAAATCTTCTTCCAGTTTATCTTCGAATAGTTCGAGGGGATGTTTTTCAGTGCTCGGCATGTGTTTCACTTTCGGCTTCTTTGGACGATCATTTGTGACTTGAGACGCCATTGCGTCGAGCGACGCATCCGAGACTTTATCGATTTCTTGAATTTGAATTTGAAACGGAACGTCGGAATTTCTTTTCGAAGAGACTGACATGCAGTATTTGGTTACGGATTTCGTGCTAGTACGCGCTCTTTTCTCGACAGGTTTCATGGCTTTCTTTGTATTCGTGCCACCATATCGTTGGATTTGCGATAGTAATTCTGGACGATTTCGTCGAAAGCACCGATGAAAATAGAACGTCAGCTGCTGCTGCTGCTGCTGTGGTACGCTATTGGATGTATCGGGCAAAAGAGTGGGTACATGTGACGCACAAAAGCTAAAATCTTGTGTCAAGAATTTGATTAAATTCGCATACGTTCCACGAAATATTTGAGGCATCGTCACGAGTACGAATTGCTCCTCGTTCGTAATGACGAAATGATCCCCCGATAGATTCCACTGAATATTTTCTCCACGTCCTACAATGGTGTATAATTTTCGAATCAAGGCATGAGGTAGGCTCGGAATTTCACCCTTTTTAGCATCAGCATCATGACGATCACTCGAATGTTTCGATGCTTGGTCTGAGGAAAAAGTGTCATCAAATAGGTAATCGTTGTGCTCGTGAAAGTCAATACATCCAGAAATCTTACCCAAAATGCAAATTAATGCTTCTTTCGATAGTTGTACTTTAATATCGAAAATAAGAGGATGTATTTCCCCTTCGACAAAGAGCCAACGTCGTACCTGAATGATCCACTGGAAAGGATGTCGGTAGTGAGGTATCTTCATCACCTATGAGAAGTGCGTCCATCAAGAAATGTATCAGAAATTTCCGCTCAATGTAAAATTGAGGTAACCTCCGCGTATATCAGTCACGGATCTTGTAATTCCCGGACGTTCTTTCTCGGGCTCTACTTCATCATGAACAAATAGTTATGAGAGATCAATAACAATAAATAATAATCAAGTCGATCCATGCACCATTTAGAAGCAATTGAGTATCGGCAGAAGTGAATGAAATTCCATGACTTCGAGAAGCTTCACATGTTCTTCGTGGTATGACCAGTTCATCATGTGATTTTCTCTCATCGTCTTCCCACAAGGTCCAGAAGGTATCTGGAAATGATAATAAGTCCATAGAGTCAGTTTGCGAAAAAAAAATGAAAAAATGATCTGCGTCCGACGGCGCAAATTCAAAAATAAACATTTCCGCGGGAAAAGTCGAAAAAATCCCTAAAACTACGGCTGAATTTTTTGACACATTATTTCAGGTGGCAAAATGTCTGGCACTTCATTGCTACTCGACTTAAGTACTTAAATGCAATCAAATGTGCCCTTTATTCGCCTAAACACTGGTTTTCTCTAAATTGAGGTTGCCCATTGAAAACGACATGTGAGACGTAATGTGACCTGGTAGGGATGGGATTTCTTTTCGTGGGATCAAAAAGGTCGGAAGCTCAAACAGGTCTTTGAAAATACGATGTTGCTAAGAATCAACACGTGTCCATCAGGATCAAGAATACACCCGAGTGAAGAAAATAGATAGGGTCGCACTTACCGATGCCGTGGCTCGCAAATAGTTATACCCACTAGATCCACCCGTTCCCATACGACTTCCAATCATACGATGAACCATAGAAGCATGACGATATCGCCATTGAGTCAAATGTTGATCAATATCGAGCAGATGCATCAATAATTTATGCGGCATTTGTAAAATAGGTTCTTCTTGATAGAGCATAATGAGCAAGGCTGCTTGCATCGCTCGGAGAGATAGTCGAACTTGGCCCTTGTTTTTGAGATTATCATAGGCCGATTGGTCGTATAAAATTGCATAATGACTATACGTCGTCTCTAAATCCTTAATGAGGGTTTTCTTTTCGTCATCCGAAATCGTTTGATTTTTTCTATTCAATCATTTGTCAACTTTGGCTTAACATCACATAGTACTTCTCAACATCACGTACTGGATATATTTCAGATCTTGTGTAAACTTATTGTGGGTTGCGTCTTTGTAATGCTTCCAAAAAGAAAATCCCCCAAGATCCAGAAAAGGTGTTCTTTCTAGCCATTGTTGTAATAAATCATGAATGGACCATTCTCCTTCTACAAAACGTAGATGCATTTCATGTAAGCATGTGTTTTGCATTATTACCGGAAAGGGCCCAAGACCTACCGGCTAATTGGCATTTTTCAGCGTGTTGTGCATTCAAATATGTGCAATATCCTCGCTTGCCATATGGAATTCTTTGATCAGACTGCAGCCCAA
>JACKZZ010004190.1_pt1 | contig 45486 bp, 52 predicted proteins | sample 8027871 | NCBI WGS metagenome assembly JACKZZ01 (sample SAMN15724774, study PRJNA655200) | protist metagenome | isolation source: fluorescence activated cell sorting (FACS) single amplified genomes of... | place: USA: West Boothbay Harbor, Gulf of Maine | collected 2000-07-19
AACACGACCGCGCGGCTGGGGGACGAATGAAGAACCCCAGCTCTTTGCTTGTTTCGCATCATGTTTTGATAGTATCTCCGCTATTGAATTTTTTTGAAAAAAGGAAGAAAGCGAGCGGTAGCTAATGCTGATACGAAAATTATTATCGAAATAGGTTTCGCGATTCAAATCTTGCAAGTGCAATGCGGGGGTGGCAATTGTAGTCGCTCGATTAGATGATTCACCTGTTTGGTTTAGATTTAGTCAACGAATAATGTGTTGGTAATAGGGAGAACCCGACTCAGAACTTCAACTCGTTCTAAACTACAGGGTAAAACCATAACGGCGGTCCACAATGAGTGCAGTGCTCAAACAAAATGAAAATGCACTCTCCAGCATAAAAATTGTCTCTTATTTACGCATCGGACGATAGGTATTTTCCTGTATCGAACGACTGAACGAGGGCGGGGGCGCACGAGAAATGTTGAACTTTCTCTGTAAAGAACGAGTTTGACGAAGAAAACAGAGCTTGGGCACAGGAACAGTGACAAGCCCTAGCTAAGTGTTGAACGAAGCAAGACAAAACAAGTCACGACATCAGAACAAGTAGGACAGAAAACTGTTCGCGACGATAAGACGAAGATGAGAACAAGGCAGCGATAAGCGGCAAATAAGTGCGCCTGTACGTTTGGGCTTCATCTACTCCTTTTATTCACGATAATTCTGTATCGTTTTCGTTCGCCGGTTCTTGTACTAACTATTTGAGCGTATTTTCTTCTTGTTTTCACGTCTTTCGACACCTGTTTTTGCGTGGAGTAACAGTTTCGAGTTGTTTCTGTAGTATTCGCCAAGTACTTTACAACGGAGATCGCAGATGGCGGCGGCGCTGGTGTGCTTTCACTCTGATAATCTGTGAAAATGCAAATTGTAAAAAAGCATTCATATCTGAAATTATCACAGCGCCTTGATGTGGTAGAAGGTTTCCGGCAGTTTCCCAAGATTCACCGCCCGTCTTACGCTGTAGCCGGACAGGAGAATGCTGCTGAGGATTTTCAACAAAACCGCGTTGACCCACCACAGCGCCAGCAGCAACAGCCGCGTGCGCACGTTCGGATACCACTTGAGCAAGATCGGCAGGTGACACACGACCATGCTCGTCAACGGCAGGGCCACAAACCCGATCCGCCGCACTGGGATGTGGGCGTACCCGTACACGCCGCGAAACGGCGATTCGATCTGCGAGTTGCTGTTGCCAGCACTGGTGCCGCCGCTGCTGCTCGAGGTGCTGCGGCTACCGAGCACGTCCATCACCAACACGTCCTTGTAGTAATCAAACGTGGAGACGGGTAAGGAATTCGCTTTCGTGATAAAGGACAACTTAAACCAGTCCACGCCAATCTCCATAACGATCATGAGACTCAGCCAGAACGCGATCTCGCTGCTGCCCTGCGACGCGACGGTGGAGGAGCTCACGTTGGTGAAATTGTTTCGCGGCGAGAAGTAGAGTCGCGCCAGCACCAACAGGATGTCCACAAGGAGATAGGTCCGCTCCACCATTTATCCTGAGCAAAAACGTCCTCACCCCAGCGTCAATGATTGAGAACTCAGCAACACAAATCCACAACTTTTGGGAGTCACGCATGACAAGCTCCGGTCTGTATCGTGGTGCAGTTTAGTCGAGGAGAGCCGCATCACAAAGCAACCTCCTCATCCTGTTTACAGCATTACAAATACCCCAGCACGATGGGAAAAGGAAATGCCTCTCATGGGGATGCGCATTACGAATCGATTCCTGTAATTGCAAATCTGCATGGCAACTCTGGGGTGGGGACGTTTTTGCTCCGGGTACCATGTCGCTGGCCATAATAACGAACAAACCCTTCCCGTCGTACCGCTTGAACACGGTGGATTTCAACTCCCCAAAGTATCCACTGCAAATATGTCTGGGTCTGGAAACTTGTGATGCTAAAATGTGCATGACGAATGCCCCTCCTTAGGCAAGGAAAGCATGACAAGTTTGCAAAAACTTTCTCATCCGCACTCCGCACGAGAAACTGCGTTTTTGTATGACAGGAGAGGCTGCAATTTTATTAATTTGTTGGTCATGCAACACAGATTTCACAGGAATGCTTGCAAGACCAGCATTACAAGTTCCAACTTTCCAGACCTAGACATGATATTTGCAAGGCATACAAAGTTGTTGGTGACAATGAGCAAAAACATCGCGGAGGAGTCCCCCGGGGAGTTCAGAGCAATGTTGAGTAGCAAAATGCGGACGATGTGCATGATCGTGTGCACCGCACAGTACAACACTGTGAAAAGTAGTCGAATGACGGAAAAGTAGTCGCTCGAAAGGAGGAAGTAGTACAGTGGCGCAAAAATCGCCGCGGGCTGGTAGTGACTTGATGGTTTGTTCGAGCTGCTGTTGTAATTGATGCCAGAAGTAGATGACAGAAGTTGCGGCTGGTGTAGTTGATTCGAAGAGGAAGAAGTTGCTACTGGTGTTCCACCACTACTGCTATTGCCACTCATTTTCAGCTCCATTGCCCGGTTTTGCTGTTGTAGATCTCTCGCCTGCGACGTTCCGGACGTCTTGCTGGCAGAGCTGTGCTTCGAGAGCCTTCGAAGACCGCTGGTACTACTACTCCCTACCAGCTGGTGTTGTTGCTCTGGCAACATGTTATTAAACTGATGACCACTCATCTCCGACAGTTCAAACATAGTTGTCGTCCCCTTGCTCCCCACAGGAGACGCCGGCACCGATTTGCTGCTCTGGCTGGAGATGGGGCTCGAAATCGGAGACGTCGGCGCATTATGGATTGCAAATATGTCTGGGTCTGGAAGACTGCCAGGTTTGTGATGCACGTTCTGCATAATCCACGAAGCCTGTAATGCATGAGCTAGCATCACAGATATTTAGCGGGCTTTCTGATGCCTATTGCGCATGAGAAATGCCCTCCCCACGTAGGACAAACTGGACTCCTCTTGCTTGTCATGCAATGCAGAGTTTTTTAGAATCCAAAGATACCATCACAAGTTGGATCTTTCCAGACCCAGACGTATTTGCATTTGATACGCATTGGAAGAGCTCGCGGTGAGTTTACTTCGGTCTTGCGTGAGCTGATGCCCACCGGCGCTTACGCTGCCCAATTGCAAATTTACCAGCTGGATCTCCTTCTGTAATACATTCGCGCCAGCCGACTGACTCAAGTAACTGCTGCCGTGGTTCGGGCGCTGTTGAGAAGTGTGAGTCGCGCTGTTGACCTGCATCTGCTGCTGCTGCTGCTGCTGACCCGCAGCAGTCGACTCGTATGACAAAGTGGATATCGTGCTGATTCTTTGCTGGTTCAAAGCGAAATTTGAACTTGTACTACAGCCTGCCTGGTGCTCCTGTGAAGAGGTGCTGGACTGGTGCTGCGCTAAAGCTGTGAAGTCGTTGTTTGTCCCCTGCTTCAGTGGCGATCGGGTTAATGTTGAGGAGGGATTTCCACTACTTCTCTGCGACACCCGGGGCTGAAACTGTTGATGCTCATGACTAGATGACGCTGTAACATTTTGCATCCCAAACCCCGCGCCGCTCGACGTGGAGACCACACTCTGTTTTGGCGAGCTCCGGCCGCCTTGTTTTGGGCTCTGCGCGGAAATGGTTCCGGAGGTCAATAGCCTACCTCTTGACGACGTTGTTCCGTGCTGAGGTCCGCCTTGGCTTAGTTGTCGTCTCAGTTGCGCTGAATCACGACCGGCCATTTCTCCAGACTTCTCCCTCTGCACCGCGCCTCCAGATGAAGTAGTGCCTGCTCCACTTGAAGAACTATCCCCCCCGCCGGTTGGTTCGAGCAAGACGTCGAAGAAGTCGTTCCCGAGCGACCGCAACAACCGCTCGATGATCTCCAACATGTTGAAGAAGACGTACAATTTCATGAACGACTGCGACCGAATGTAGTGGTAGAGGAAGGAAAAATCGATCAAGTAGAGCACCAGCAGCGAGTTGAGCAAGAGCAAAGTGAGCCGGAAAGTCTCGGACTTCTCGATGCTGGAAGTTGTGGAGCTAGTTGTAGTTGTGCTGCCTCCTCCTCCTGCTGTTACGGAAGTTGCCTTGTTGTTACTGGGCACGACCACAAGGGATGTTGACGACGAGGCGGGGTTATTTGTTGCTGTACTCGTCGTCCCAGTATGGGTTGCACCGTGCACGAGGTTGTCCCCGGTCGGAGCACTGCTTTCACCTGGTGTACTAGCCCCACTTGTAACCCCGCCTGCTGTTGCACCGCCGTCCTTAACACTTGAAACTGCACTGCTTATTCCCCCACCAATCTCCTGCTTGCTACCACTTTTCTTGCTCTGGGCAGGAGTTGCAATAGTATTCGCCGGTGGTCCTGTCGACGGTTGTTTACTTTTGCTCTTAATACCAGCGCTCGTCGCCTCTGTTGTCGAGCTTGACCCAAACAGTACGCTCCGCAACACGTTTATCGGCATGAAGGTCAGTTCGTGCAATAATGCGTCGAGGCAGAGGAACATCCCGAAGAGCAGCGTCTTCTCCAATCGCCAGGGGGTGCGCATCAAATCCTCCAAGTGCAGCGCCCGGCTGTACTTGTAGTACGGCGAGGGAGCATCCGATTCCCCGGTCACTTCCCGCCCGAGCCAGTGGAAAAAGGACACCTGCGGAAGGTGGTGGGGATGGTACGGCTGCTGCTCGAGGACTTGGGGCGCCACAGAAATTGACGCTCCTGCACCCGAGGACAGCTGTTCGTGCTGCAGTTGTTTCTGTGGCTGCAAGCTCGGACTAGGTTCGAACTGACTCGAAGCACTCGCGCCACCTGATGCTGCTCCGGGCAAGACCCCTTTCATATTTGGCTGCTGGTAAAGCACTTGTTGATGTTGCGTATCTACAACTCGCCCGGCACCATGCGGTGCCGTCAAGGGATGTTGCATGGGTGGGCTGGAAAACGACGTCGCTGATGTGGCTGTGGGATTGTTGTTACTAGCAATAGCGGTTAGAATCGGAGACGGGCGGTGCGTGATTCTGCTAGAAGGACGCTTTGCAGTCTGATTCTGCAGTTGCATTTGTTCCTGCTGCGCAGCCGCAGCAGGAGAAACACTATTACCTGCCGGGCCAAGTCCTCCCTGTAGTCCTGCTTCTAAAGTCGCTCGATACGAAAACTCGCCCATTTTTTCCACCGGAATCAGGTAGTGCTGCTCGTCGTTCAATGTCAAGGTCGCGTACTGAATGGCTGGCGAGGGAACTGGTATGATGCGGTTGTTGGTGGTGCTTATGTGAGAGGATTGAGGTCCTCCAACTGCTGCGGCTGTAATTCCTGGTCCTGGTAATGCAAACCCAAAAGGATGTTGATCCCGACTGGTCACCACCCCGGCGCTCTTGTGTTGATAATTACCCGAATAAATGTTCGTCTCGACTTTCGTGCTCCCATAGATCGACTGCTGACTCAGCCGCGGATCTACTACTACTGCGCCCGGCACAGAAGAAGTTCCACCGTAGCTGCTTGGCGGTGGACCGCCCCCAGACGGTCCAGGATTATAGAACCTAGAAGTAGTAGAACTCTGCTTCTTACCACCTACTAACACCTCCTCGACGTCCTCCTCCTCCTGCAATATGCCGCTTCTGGAAGTAGGCCGGTTTTTGGTCATCGGAAGCGTCGTGGTCCCAGTAGGAGGATGTTGATGCTGGAAAACAGGACTTTGGTTTTCGGTTTCATCTCCCTGTTGCGCCGTTCTCATAATACTTCCACTCGGATCCACTGTTGTCGCGGTGGAATAGTGACTCTGCACCGAATTGTTGGTACGTGTGGAGATCCTCGGGTCTACTACTCCTGCCGGATGGTTGTAAAACTGCTGATTTTGATGTACCAGTTGTCCCGCTGGTGGTATAGAAGTTGCACTAGCAGATCCAGAGGACTGCTGTTGGACAATCGATCCTGGCTGCTCCAAAGAGCGTATCCGTTCCTCTGTAGGGACGCCGGCCCCGGCCCCTATCACCAGCTGCTGCATTTGGCTCCGTTGTTCGTGCTCGGCTAGCTGCATGCTGGTTTGCAGTGCTGGGAACAAAGGTGCTATACCAGCGGGAGGAGCTGCTGCATCAATGCTGTGCTCCATCAGCTGATGATGTTGTTCATCGCTATTCGTATTCACTCCTCCGCCAGGTGTTGAATTTGAAAACACCACCTGCATCAATCCCTGCTGGGAATGACTAGAACTTTTCGACAAATCCCCCGGCATTTCCTCCGTCAGGGAATCCAACACCAGCGTTCGCGGCAAGGGGGCAGCGTCCGTGTCGTCTAGATCGCTCGTCGGTGCAATTCCAAGCCCAGTCAGACTGCTCGGATTCGCGTCGGAGTTATTCCGTTTCAAAGGTTTTTCCCCCAGTACCGCTGTGAAATAGCTCCGCTGGTTGTAAAGCGAATCTGTCGGCGGCGAGATCGGCGTGGACCTGAGTTGTTGTTGGTCGCCGGAGATGTAGAAAGATTTATCCGGCGGGAGTGGTGTTTTGGTCGCTATGGGAGGGAGTTGGTCCTCTACATCCGGATCAAGAACGGGGTCGTAGGCGTAATTGTTCTCGTCGTTGTTCATGATCCCATGCTGATCCTCGAAGGCATTACGATCTACTTGATGCGAAGATGAATCTTGATATGGGTATTGCTGATCCTGCTGTGCTGTCACAGAGTTGTTACTCGTCGAAACCACACCGTCCATGGAGTTCACACTAAACCGGCGATTTGACGCAGCCCGTGACCTTTGCGTCGACACGTGCGACGTCGAGGACCGTCGTGATTTGATGTCGTGCTGGCTCGCTATGACGTTGCTTGTTGCGACTCCATGGTGTAGGACTGTAACACCCGCCGGGTCTTCCGACGTTGTGGAGATGTTCATGCCAAACACCACTGGCGGCTGATTCAATAAATCATTCTGCTGCTGTGGGTGCTGTTGCAGTTGTGGTTGCCCGATCATTCCAACTTGATTCATCAAAATCTCCTTCGACACTGTAGCAGAAGTAACTGCGGAGCTGGAGTTCTCGTTGTACGTCGGAGGTATTATGCCTGATAAATTGTCGATCTCCCTGCTCCCGCCTCTACTGCTGCCAACGACTGAGGCCGTGTTTGCGTTACTAGGAAGATGATTGTCGCTGCTCCTCAGTCTATTCACAACGTCATCCATGTTGGGAAAGGAGGAGAGGAACGCGTTGGGGTTATCTTCCGCAGAGTCCAGCCACCGCCCGGTACCAAACATGTCGTCGGCGGATGAAGAGTTGGAAAAGGTATCTTCTTGCTGCTGCGGGTGTTGCTGTGAAAGAACTCCATTGTGCAGGAACTGCTGTTGCGCCTGGAGGTGAGGATCGGTCTGTGCATCGGGAACCTGACCAGCAAAGTTGGCATTTGATGCGTCAGTGAGTGCCACATGATCACCATCGTCTCCATCCCCCATAATTGCCGAAGAAGCGGAAGAGGTTGATTGTTCAGGCAGCGTGTTGGTAGAAGGTTCATGTTCTTCTGTGTGCTCTAAATCCTGAGACAGGTCGTGGAGATTCACTGGAACAGGAACAACGAGACCAGAGTTGTGTATGATCTCTCCACCTATTATCGGCTTTTGCAAGAGATCACCTCGAAGTTGCTGCGCCAGCGCCGGTAGCTGCTGCTCCGGCGGCCCTTTTCTTGGAGTTGTTGTCACAGTTCCGTTCTGGTTTTTAGCAGTTCGATTGTTTTTACCACCACCCGCACCTGACGACGAATTGTTCTGCTGCAGCAAAACATTCTCCGTGTTTGTGGACAGCACGTCGGAGAACAAGCTGGTGCTCTTCCGCCCTCGCTGCAATTCCTCCGGCTCCGAGAAGTAAGCCTGGTCCTCTTCCTCCTGCTCGAGCGCAGACAGATCCGCAACACCGTTCGCCGTGTGCTGGGCCTGCTGGGGTTGGTGCAGCTGCTGGTGCCCGTTGTTCGACGTCGGTGTTGAAGCTGCTTGATGTTGCCCTGCTCTAGAACTAGCTTTGTCCTTACTAGTCTGCAGCAAGTGTTGGTGGAGCTTCTTGTCATTGCGGTCCGACCTTCTTCGCGGCTTGTGCCGGTTCGACTTTACTATCCGGCCTCCCAAGGGAAGATTGCTGTCAACCTGTTGCAGCTGGTCCTCTTGCGGCGGTAAAGAAGATTCCTGGGGAACAACACCGTTTGTGGCTGTGTTGTTTTCGGAAGTTGTACTACACACTGCGTTGCCAGGGCTGTTGCTTGGCGATCTGTCTCTGCCTTCTACCATGTCTGTCGGGGAAATAGCGTCTGCGTCTTCTTTGTTCATACTTTGATCGTGTGCATAGGCTTACTGTACTATATCAGTGAAAAATTCTTGGAATTTCACCTACCGGGGAACAAGAGGATTTCTACCCGCTGGGTACGACGTGCATGTTGCGCTCCGCCGGGGAGCGGCGTGATAGATCCTGGAAAACTAAGCCATCTGCGATGTGAAAATGAATGTCAGCGCGCGCGTAGGCAGAACAATGTATGAAAATACTTGTTAAACTGAGGTCATAAAAAACGGGGTGAAGAAAGGCGCATACTAGGTTGAGGGAATGGGCAAATGGGTACAGTAAAAATTTCAGAATGGGGCTGTCACGTATGAAGAAAGCGATGCGAGATGGATTGAGGCTAGTGAGCAAGCAAGTGTAGTCAATACATTGTCGTTGTGTATGCTGCGTGTTGTAAGTACCACCTAGACAGAATTCTATCATTCAAAGCCGATCGATTGATGATGGAGACTTTTTTTTTCTGCTTTTGTAGTGCTCAGATTCAGATTCACAACAGATATTCATATTGTTCCGGAAAAAATAAACCGAAAGGCGCAATCAATTGGACATAGCCATCTTGTAACGATGCAAACATTTTTCACAGATGATGTTGTGGTGGTCACTGCGGAAGAACTTCTGAAGAAGGAACATGCAACATAGAAACCGCTCGCATTGCCTTCGCCGTCGGACACGCACTGCTTTCCGCAGCAGATTCAGACTGTGGGTTGGAGGAGTCGTCAAGTTACAAAATGTTTGTCGAAAAGATGTTGATGGTCTTCAAAGTGGTCTGCTGCGAAACAATGTGGTCAACAGGTATAACAGGCTATCGAAGCGTTATGTTAAAATCAGGTTGTGCGACAGAATCGAATCGTCCACCCCCTCTGGTATACTTTGTGCTGGAAATAATAACAGGCCTGAGTTGTTGTAATTAGTTGCTGTTGCCATGATCTACTTTACAAAAAATCTCAATGTGAAGAATCGCTGTCGTAACTGATTGCTCCTGTGCGCGAGAGTTGTTATGCTTGCTGTACTCCTGCTTGACGTTCTTGCTTGGTTAGTGTGTGTTTCTTATTTACAAAACGAAAACCGCGCGTCCAACTTGGAAAAGTGACTGCCGAGATCAACAACAGCGCATTTACTTCTCTTCTCCGTGCGACCTAACAGGCAGTCCCGCTCTTACCAACGGGCGGGAGTGTACGGTCTTCTACTTCTTCTAAACTAATAAACAAGTGCAGGAAATTTTGAGTATGCCGTCGTGCTAGTGATGTGTATTTACTGTACATGGGTTTTGACATTTCAGTACCAAATGAGAGGAGGTCTCAGTCTGGCTATTTTATTTACCGCGCTAGACATGATTTTATTTTACGCCAATTTATTTTAAAACTTGCCCATAATCCCGGCAAACCGCTTCATGTCCCACCAGTCCTTAAATTCCTTCTTCTTCTTCATGCCCACCTGGGTATCAAAGTGAAAAAAGCCCCCACCCCATATTCAAAAGACAATTTGCGTTGCTGGATTTGCGTACACAAATGCGCTCTGTAATGCAAGAAGAGCTTGTCGGCATATTCTCAGCCCATTTGGGCACGCATCCGGCTAGCAGCTGAGCATGAGAAACAAGTCTGACATAGGCGAAAACGCATGACAGACTCGCTGTACAATGCGCCACATGGGCGCCGTTTGCCTTTTACGCAAGAGAAAGCTGCTTTGTGGTCACAAATCAGCATCACAGATTTCCTTTTCGATATGGGGAGGGGGGATTTTTCCTCACGATATTGCGCGAGTTGTGCCTTGTCCACCATTTCTGGAGCCGCGTTTTCCAGGGCGGTGAAACTGTTTTTTGTGGTTTTCGATTTTGCATGCCAAATCATTTTCAGTATGTTGCTCGGACTGTTACAAATCGAATTCCATAGTTGAAGAGTACTTGAAATTATGCATTTTTGTCAAAATCATATCAAAATACGCTTCCTCCATTCCCTTCTGATCCCGGATCGCTTTCAACTTGATCATGGGCCCATCAAATGCTTCCACCCCCGACTTCCCCCCGTCGATCCCGAGAATGGCGGCATGTCCATCCCTATGCATTGCAAAAGCATCGTACTCGTACCAAAACTAATGGCAGTCATGCATCACAAATCTAAACATGTTACGGCGAATCCGCATTACAAGTTCCGTCTCTCATCATGCTCAGTGAATTTGTCATGCGATTTCTACTAGTATGATACTTTTGCAATGCATAATCCCCGTTCTTCAAGGTCTTGTCTGCGCCGTTCTCAAGCAGAAACAAATTCTGGTAGTAAAAATCGTATTCGACTGACATGTGCAGCGCGGTCTGGTATCCTGTGCAAAAACGTCCCCGCCCCATAGATGGGAAATGTGCTAGACAAATCAACAAGCTTTGGCTGTTGCGCATGACAAGTTTGGCCTCGTAATGTAATGCTGTTTAGGTCGTCCAGCAGCATCACAAATCTAGCCTATTATGCTGATTGGAGCATTACAAATTTTAAAACACGACTAGAAAATGGCTCTCATGGGGCTCCGCATGAGAAACACTTTGAGCCTACAGATTTGCATGACAACTATGGGTGGGGACGTTTTTACATAGGATATCTGGCCCTTCTTGTTTTGTGCGTTGATGTTTGCGCCTTTTCCGACCAAAAACTTCGTCAACTCCTCGTGCCCGTTTTGCGCCGTGATGTGGAGTGCGTGGTTCCCGTTCTTCGGATATCAACTGCAAATATGTCTGGGTCTGCAAAGGTCGTGGAACCTGTATTGCGTGTCGTGCACTCCTGTGAAATCTGTAATATTGCATCATGACCAACAAAACCCCGACTGCTGTTGTCATGCTAGTATGAAAACGCAGTTTGTACTGCGCACTACGCATCAAAAAATTTGTCATGCTTGGCTGCCCGCAAGGGAATGCTCCACTATCGCCACTCAGCATCAGAAGTTCTTTCCAGACTCAGACATATTTGCAATGCATATCGGATCCTCCGCGTCAATCAGTGCGGGGTCTTCGTTCAGAAACGGTTCGATCTCGGCCGACGGCTTTCCCCAGCGCAACGCGCTGTGAAACTTCTGAATCGCTTCTTCCGCGGGCATAATTGCTTGTTTGGGGATTGGGTTTTGTTGCTTTTGCAGATAAGCAACCTCAACAGCGGGGGGGAAAAAAATTGCTCTTTGCAAGCGGAGTTAATGGCGTTTTCAAAAGTAGTGAAAATTTGTGCGGGAGAAACTAACAAACAGATTCTCAACGCTTACGTTGTACTTAGACTTACTGGGGTTTGATGCTTATTTTTGAGGAAAAGAGTTCTCAACCAGGGAGAACTGTGGTTTGACATTTGGATTGCAGTTGAGTATAATTGGATAGGGTTGTACGAATCATGAAGACCACCAGGACAATCAGTAGAATCTAAGTGGTTCATCGAGGTATAATCGTGTGTGCTAGTCATTGAAAAACAAAAGAAACCGAAGGAATGTCTGTTCGCATGTGATGTCACTACTTCGTGTAATGGACCGCAATTGCTTCTGGTCGTGTACAGCGTCAACGAGCGGGTGCAAGGAAGGAGTGAAAAAAAAATACCGAAATTGATACTGCACAACAAGCCATGAACCTCTGAACCGATTCAATGTCCATCTTGCACTAGGTACTGACTCGTCGGCCCCTGCGGAAAGATCGTGACGAGGAAAAGAAAGTAAAACGCGTGCTGTGCTGAGAACACCGCAGATTCTATTTTTTCAGAGAATCGGAGTTTGCTTTACTCTCCCGGAAACACAGACCGACGCTCGCGACATCACAGGATGCGGAACTAAAAACATGCACTTGTTAGAGTTGTTGCTCAAAATATTGTACAGGCGTGAAGCTCAAGCAATGTGCAGGCGTAAAAGGATGTATTCTCAAGTTCCTCTCTGGGCAGACGTGGATCAGCGAGACTGAGTATCTAATTCCTAAAATCGGCATCATAAATGGTCGTGAAATAACTACAACTTTCTAGAGTACTAGTACTTTTAAAAAGGTCTATGCCTTTTCCTGTTGAGAAGCAAGCTAATTGCCCCAGATAAAATTTTCGGCCGGCGGATGATTGGTCAGAAATCGGATCTTCGTGGCTGCGCGCGACTAATGTGTTCGTGTTGTAACTACAGCACGTGCTATACTAGATTGTGCATTTTATTTTTACAATTCACAAATAACCCCCAGAACTACGAGCTCCTGTCCACATCAGAAGATGTCTTGTCAAAACTGAAACGGTTTGTTATTCAGAAGTCGTTTTATCGATTTCCACTTGGTTTTTACTTTATCCTCAAAACTTCGACATGATTTCCGTGAACCGTTTCACATCCCACCACTCCTTGTACTGTTTTTTCTTCTTCATCCCCGTCATCCCCAGCATGCCCTTGTCCAGTTCATCCGTGCACGCTTCCAACGCCGCAAACGCGTCCTGCATACTCGCCTCATCCCGCACGGCCTTCAACTTCTGCATGGCGTGGTCCCAGGCCTCCACCCCGGATTTTTTCCCGTCGATGCCCAACATTGCCGGGTGCCCGTCCGCGTTGGTTAGGCTTTGGTCCGCACCGGACGTCAGGAGAAAAACGTTTTGAAAGTAAAAGTCGTACTCGATAGACCTGATTTGCCATATTATATTTGTGATGCAGAGTGTAGCATTCATAACCGAAACCGTGGTTTGTCATGCATAAAAAAGTGAAATTGAAAAACAAAATGAAGCACGTTCACTATACTTAACACAATGTTATACATGTGCAACGGAGACTGCCCCTTGCGGTTCTGCGCGTTCGGATCCGCACTCAGTGTGCCAATTAGCCACTTCGTGATCTCCTCATGCCCATTCTGCGCGGCAATGTGCACGGCCCGGTTCCCGTTCTTCTGGTCCGCGGCGTTGAGCAAGTCCTATGCGTTGCAAACATGTCTGGGTCTGGATTTGTCATGCGATATTTGAAGGCCAACAGGATCTGTATTGCATGCAAGGGATTTTTACTAGCCAGTTTTTTTGTCATGCTGGATCGCAGTTTGTCATGCCAAATACGAATGAACTCGCAGTAAGGCCCGAAGAACTTGTGATGCGTTCATGCCGTACATAAGGGGGATTTGTCATGCAAGGCTCAGCATGACTTCTATCCAGACCAAGACCCAGACATATTTGCATTTGATAAGTCCGGCTTCCCGCCCATCTCCTCTACCAAAAACGGCTCCAAATCCGCGATGGGCTTGCCCTATGCATCGCAAAAGTTGTAGCCTGATAGGAGTAATTGCAATACAAATTTTCTCAGCATGACAAATGGAACTTGTCGTGGTAAATTGCGTATAGAAACCAGGTGTGTCATGCAAGACTGCAAGGACTTCTACCAGCACGATACTTTTGCACATTGCATATGCCCCACCGCACGGCGGAGTGAAACTTCGTGACCTCTTCGGCAGCGACGCCTTCCGGTAGCTCGAAATACGTATCCTCGGTGAATTTTCCGGTCGGGATCGGGGCGGCCGGTTTCGACTCCTCTCTGGGGATAGCAACATCCGCGGGGTATGGAGATGGAAAAGGATGTTTCACTGTAAGCATTTTTTTGCAGGTTTTGCATCACAAGTTCAGTACACATGACAGAGAAAATGAAAACTTGCCATGCGCTTGCCTCAGGGAAATAAACACGTTTAAAAATAACCCAAAGCTTTTATTGCATGTGTAGCCAGACAAACGCGTCTGTGTTCTTGCATTCTATGCCAATCACAAGTTTACTACAGTGAAACAGTTTTCCCTTTCCATACACTCTGCTGCGGTGTGATGGCGTTCGCGCTGCTCGGCTCGGGCGTGGGCACTGGGGGGTGTATTATTATTTTTGGAATGCTCTCATCGTTGAATTTCAACGGGGGTGGGGGAGTACTTTCGTTATCAGAATTATTGTTGTTACTACCATTTCTCGTACCTTTCTCGGCTTTCGGAGCTGCCGCAGCGGGTTCCGCTGCTGCTACCGCTTGCTTCGATGCGCAAGCGCCTCCCATTTGGTCGGACGAGTCTCGGTTGGATTCGTCGAATGCGAAGGTAGTATTTGTGACAAACCACCTCGCACCGCCAAATCAATCGAACAGTGACTCGAAACAAAGTCAAAAAAAAAAGCTTGCTTGGTTTGCTTTCTTTGACTCTGACACTTTTGGGAGAGGAGGAGTAGCAGTTTTGATGTTGTTTTTCCTTTACGTAAGGGGGATTTGTAGTGCTAAAGCTCTAAAAATATGGGGGTGATAGTTCTTTTGTACACTCTACACGTACGTAAAAAGCTATGGGTCGTTGTAGTTGTGCAATAGCGGGGGCATGTGGAGTTAAGCACTGTTGTTTTTAAGGTCGTGAAAGAAGATGAACTTAACAAGCATGTACTATCCAACTCTACGGAAATAAATACGATAGAAAAATGCTATATCGGCAGGACGAAGCGCTTGGTGAAGAACGATGTGATATTGACAACCAAAGTCTTCAACTTCATCTTCAATTGTACGAAGGACAATTAATTTTGACCGACCAGCTCGTCAACAACATTCTTTCAAGTACGCAGCTCGAAGATGTTCTATAATTATTTTGCACGAAAACAAACAGCGCGGAAAAAAAGAAACCGGCTTTGATGGATTAGGAAGACCGATTGGGTAGTTTTTACGACACCTCGGACTACACAGCATGCTTTTAACTCACAGGCACGACGGGTAATAGTTCATGCACGGCACCAACGGGTGAGAGTGGAAGCCAGTGGCTCTTCCGAACGTGTTGTAGACTATTTCACCGCTGCGGCTTCATCTCTCGTGTTGTCTCGTTGCCTTTTCCACAGAAACAACTCGTACATAATGCAACGAAAAACGAACAACAGAGGGCGGCCCATCGACCGGATCGTGACACAGAGGGATCTATCACGACCTATCGAAATCAACATCTTATATCATCGCTACTAGTGTACAGGTTTTCAGCGAGTACAAATCCAATTTCTTCAATTTCGGTAGCACGCATTTATTTGCATCTGCTTTTGAATTCATTCTGTACAGTTTTCGCACCGACAAATCTTTGTTCCGAAAGCTGATTTTTTAAGCCGATAATTTTTGTACATTTTACTTAATTTACGGGCTTCATCTCATCCCCGGGATATCAAAATCCGGCGTGAATTAATTTCAAGAGCGCTTAGATAACAGTACTTTAGGTGAACAAGCTGACACTTTAGGTACATATTTTCTGCGTTGAAACTACAGGTCGATCGAAACTGAAAGTTGTGAAAAGTTATTGTCAAAAGTCAATGAGAACGAAACTTCTTTGATGTCTATCATTTATTTTCAGACGTTTGTCTTTGCCTACTGGAACGTTGATAGTTTCTCTTCCTCTCTTCAAACATGCTAGAATAGAAGCGGAAAACTGAAAAGACGTTGATCCTCTCCCCTCCTGGGATAGCCTGTGAAGAAATTGATATTCCATCCACAGCACCCCAAAAAGATCTGCGATACCGAGAAAAATTTACGTTCGCCAATCCTGAAAGGGAGCCCACGTGTTCGCCGCGACTGGCCCCTTGCTATTGTGAGGAAAAATCCCCCCTCCCCATATTGAAAACGCATTCGTCTGAAAATTTGTGATGCGGATTTGAGGCCACAGATCCTGTCTGTCTTGCAAGAAGGCAAAGCCAGAGAATCCGCCGCATTATGCCGGCGGTTTGTGATGCTGTTGGGCTTACAGGGCCGACGTCTGTCATGCTAGTCCCCTACGTCAAAACCTCTCGACCCAGGCTTGGCATATGCCTGCAGTCCTCTCCAGCAAGACAGGCCTGATTTGTGTACGCAAATCCAGCATCAGAAACTTCGTTTCGATATGGGGAGGGGGGATTTTTGCCTTTGATACTTGCCTCCCATCCCCCAGCCTGCGCCTGGACTGCCCGCGGGCGACATGCCCTTCCCCTGCTTATCAAAAGGAAACATCCCCCCTCCCCATATCGAAGAGGTATGTTTCCGCAGATTTGTGTTGCTGATTTGAGACCACAAATCACGTCTGTCTTCCTTGCAAGCAGGCAACTCCACAAGCTCCGCAGCATTGTGCAGGCGGTTTGTGATGCTGATGGGCCTACAGCGTGGACGTTTCTCATGCTAGACGCCTAGGCCAAAACCTCTCGACTTAGGCTTAGTATGGGCCTGCATTCCTCTCCAGCAAGACAAATCTGATGAAGTGAAGTGAAGTGAAGTGAAGTGAAGTGAAGTGAAGTGAAGTGAAGTGAAGTGAGCAAGGCCCGGGTTTTGGAGGAGACCGCCACCCTGCGACTTTGGCATTACGCTCTATCGACCATGGGATGAAATCAATTACGGAGAACCATGGTGGCGACGATGGGCTAGTACCAAAAACCCGAGCTGGCACCGATGCGACACACAGGGATCGGGTGGCGACATTGTTACTCAGGGTAGAGTGGTGCGAGGCTTTTGCACAGCTGCCATTTCCATCATTTGGGACATATTTGAATGGATCCGAGAAGCAGTGTTGGAACACCGCAGGGAGGCAGACCGACAACGCCGTTTAGGAAGGTGGGATCCAGAAGGGCGAAACCTCTAACCACGCTAGATAGAGGGGCAAACCGAGAAGGGTAGAGCACACAGAAAACGACGGACGAAACACAGAAACCACGGCGGGACACGGCAGTGATCCGGTCGAGATCTTTACGGAAACACGGCCGACGCTTCTCGAGAATTTAGATCTGGCAGCGCGAAAGCGCAAGATCTTCACGACCGACTTGGTGAATTGTGACAACACCGAAGACCAGAACGCGAGTAGACAGGGGTGCAACAACAAGCTAGAAGTGGGACTGTGAACAGACAACCCTGGGGTAAATACAACCGAGACGACAACTAAGGAGGGCCACTCCCAACCGAACTGAAGCAAAAAGGGCCCGGCGCGCTACTGACTGTGTGATTATATGTAAGTAGAACGGAGACACAAAATTTCCTAGGCGCTACGGGAGGCGGGAAAAAAATTTTTAGACTTTTCCAACAAGTTCCAAATGGTCACGTGCGGAAACCCCAACCCGGAAGGAGACTGCATGCCATTTAGTGCATAGAAGAGAGAAAACCAAAGGTCTCCTGCGTCTAGGGACAGCCCCCAGGTCAGTAGCGCGCAGGAGTGGCGCCCGAAGAAACGCACAGAAAATGTGGCGCGACAATGATGGAGGAAGCCGGATAAGATGCAGCAATGCATTTCTGTCAGAAATCGCGAAATGTACCAGAGCAACAGCATAGAAGTCATGCAAAAATCACAATGAGTGACAGTCATGACAGAAGGACAATGGAGAAGAAAAGCCCGCCAAAAAAAAAGGGGAGCCATGTCCCTCAGAGCTGCCACAATTTTCCACGAACAGACCTAGTTGAACTTTGGAACCGCGGACGCGAAGAGTACACTGAAGCGGGTACCACGAAGACGAGGGACACCGAGCACGGACGCGGAAATAAAGACGCACAACGATGATGAACACTCTGCTCCTGGCCACTTCTCTTCGAACTCGAGTTTATCATGGCCGATCGATGCAGTATTTCAGACGTTGCCAAAGGGACCACAACAAAAAACAGCTGCATGTTTACCGAGTTCATTATCATAAAAGTCATATGACACAGTGGGGTTGGCTATGACCTTTTTTTCAAAAAACTGGAACCCAACGCTGGTTACGTAACAGGGATTAACTTAACCAGATTGGTAATAGCCTTGAATTAGCCTAAACATACATATCAGCATGGTGGCTGAGGCTAATTCGTCCCTCTCCAAGGGTCCTGAGCAGCGCAGGTAGGAGAGGCGCATTCCTTGGTTACCCGGCTATGCCCAGACAAATCTGATTTGTGTACGCAAATCCTGCATCAGAAACTTCGTTTTGATATGGGGAGGGGGGATTTTTCCTTTATTTGATACTGCTCCGGCGGTCCTTTCATCCGTTCTGGTCGCGGTGCTGTGCCGCCACCGGCCGGAAACTTGATGTCGTCCAGTATGCATTGCAAATATGTCTGCGCTCTTTGGAAAGTTGTGATGCTACTCGCTCCATAGGAAACGAACCTCAGCACCTAGCTAAGCATCACAAGTGTCTTTTGAAGTATACGCTTAGGCAGTGCGTAGTTACCATGAGAAGTCGCGCTTTTGCATGGTAGACAGTCGCGCTGTGGTGCTCCCGATCCGGTTCATGCATCACAGATTTTCAAGTCAAGAAAAATGCGCAATACAGATTTGCAATCTTCCAGACCGTCAAGACATACTTGCCGTTGATATCCAGGTTGTCGCCGCCGAAACCCTGCGTGTCCACCCCCTTGTGCGCGTTCGCTCGTGCCGCCGAGTTGTGCGCGTGCCCGGCCCCGCGCTCCGCGAGGAACTGTTGCCGCTTGTAGCTGTGCACGATAAAGGCGATCAAGCCGCAGAGGAGGGTCAGGCAAAAGATGAGCAGCAGCGCAGAGGAGTTGGAGCACCCACAGCTGTGCAGAAACTCGTCGTCGTCTTCCGCAAGATTGCCGGTTTTTCGGTTTTTCTTGTCTGCTGCTTTGTGCATTTTCTCCGTCGCCGCGCCCGCACAGCAGGGTTCTTTTTTCTTCGGCTTATCATCCGCTGGTTCCTCCTCCGCTTGTTCCTCCTCCGGAGTCTTCGCCGGGCCTTTGGGCTTTTTAGTACCCCCTTTTTTACCCCCCGCCGCGGTTTTCTTGTCTTTGCCTTTTTTCGGTTCATCATCGTCACCGTCGCGATCTTCTTCTGCATCTTCCTCGCCGCCCTCTTCTGCGGTATGGAGATTCAGAAAAGCTTTAAATGTCTCCGTCAGTCCTCGGGTAGGTTGATTGTTTAAATAGAAAAATTTACCAATTCGTGAGGTCTATGCTCCGGACATGTACCTCTTTCCGCTACTGTTTCGACCATGAAGTGTGAAGTCATGCATCAATCGTGGGTGCACGCGTATCTTTGTATTGACTGATGAAAGCCATTTGTTGATTTTCTTTCTCCCGGATAATTCTCGTCCTCCTCACCCTCATCCTCCTCCGGTTCCTCTTTTTTCGCACCTGGTTTTGCCGCTTTCGCAGGAGGTGCAGATTTTGCGCCCTTTTTGGCGGCGATAGCGGCGTCCTTTTTCGCTTTTTTCGGATCCTCTTCCTCCTCCTCGGTACCTTCGTCTTCCCCGCCATCGTCGTCTGCACCGAAGGTATGGAAGGGTTAAAAACGAATTCTGAAATATCAACAAATTTCCTCTGTTCTTCTTATGGTGAAGTAGCTCCTTGCAGCGCAGGAGTTCGTTCACACAGTGCTTGTTCATGATCCTGGTGATAATTTGATGCAGCAATTATGTTTCGATTCACGCCTCAGAATTGGATTGGAGCTTTCAATTGCCATACTCATCCTCATCTCCGTCTCCGTCATCATCTCCGTCGCAAATATGGAAGCGCCAAGAGGACCGAAATTGACACAGTTGGAATGCGATTTGCCATGCATGAAACGCCAGGCACAGAGTGCCTGTCTTGCAGATCTAGCAAGTGGACTTCGACTTTGTCGACTTCGGACCTGTTGACACTCCCATAGTCATCCTCCCCGCCCTCATCGTCCTCGCTTTCCTCGTCTTTTTTCTTCGGCGCAGCAGCGGTAGCAGCAGAGAGTTGCTTGGTACTAGTAGTCTGTTCCTTCTTCTGCTCGTGTAAAAATTGGGAAGTAGAAGTTGTTCTTTCGGACGATGTTTTTTCGACGTTTTCTCGCGCAACTCCGGTGTTCATCTTGGTTTTTATTTCCTCCTCGATGTTCAATTTAGTTTTTTTCGCCTCCACCTCGTTTTCCTTCTCCTTGTTCAACATTTTCACGCTGAAATTTATCTCCAAAGCGGAAAACGCGTTTTCGTACGCCTCGAGGTCGAAGGTCGTGCTAGTTGTTGTATCATCATGCTCTCCCGTATTTATTTTCGGCTGGACACCTCCTCTTTCGTCCAGATCCAGAAGAGTTTCCGGAGTTTGAGTTTCTGGAAGAAATGCTCCTGATGATGTACTGGTTTGCTGTGTAGTCGGGGAAGAAATAGGACTGTAGGGTCTTGCTGCATGATTCTCCTCACCTCCTCTACTACTTCGGCCACCACGACCTATCCTGCCGGTCACAAGGGCGATTTGGTGCTGGTGGGAGAGAAAGCCGAGCAACAGTGATGCTTTTTTATTCCCGGTGTTGAGTCGCCTCATTTTGTTAATAAACTAGCTGGGGAATCTGGTAATAAAACTCTGGCTTTTATTCTTTTTTCAGATTCTTCTACGGTGACCACCCTGAGGACACCTTACTGAAAGTATCTCTATTTTCTCAACCACAGGAAGGTACTGTGCAGAACACGCCGCGTGAGCCTTCGTATAAAAATGTTAGTAAGCGTGGCTGAGAGGTGTTGTACTAGTACCGCCCTTGAGTATTTGATGCAGCGCGAACCGATACCATTTATCACCGAAGTAAAACGATATTGACGAGTGTGATATCAGCATCAGCCAACGACAACGACTGACGAGATGAAAACGAATTTCCTTTACGGACTCCTGCGTGGTCTCCGAAACGATCATGTTGAACAAAAAGCTTAAGCTTTATAGATGATCGATGCCTGCGATGTGAACACTCGCTCTCTCTATACCTCGTCGCTCAGCGATAAAAACGATTCTTCGCGCCCCACGAATTCGGACAATATCTACTTCCATCACGATGAGCAGTGCTACACGACTTCCGCGCCGTTCTTGAGAAAGCAACAACCTGAGCCCGTGTTTCATTTGGTTACCAGAACCAGATAAGTACCAGTGCCGGCTTCCAATGATTCTTTTGCCGCTGCAATAAATCGTTTTCATGCCACTATCAATCTAGTCCGGTAGAACGTTATTTTCCACGATCTGTAGTGCCTGCGGCCTTGCAACGATTTTTATTTCTGCAGGATGATCCGTGTTTTCTTGATTGCAGCTTTTCTTTCTTCGAAACCAAATTTAGCTTCCTTCCTATGGTACAGCAGAAAATCTCGGAAGTTAGTAGAGCTAATTTCACAGTTAACTCAGTTTTCTCAAATGGTACAAGAAGTTTTAATTATTGTAGTCACAAAATCGAGGTGAGACCATAGATAAGCTGTCAACTTTTCCGAATTTTCATGCAAACTAGTACGAAGCCTGCATAAAATCCATTCAATCTGTGTAGCAAGAAAACGAGTTTTTTGGTACAGAATCAATGATAAATTTTGTTTAGTATACATCATCAACATCGACATCAGGCACTGTGGTCAGCGAAACAAGTAAAAGGCACAAGTGAGGTAGAATGACTTCTTTTGTTGTAAAAGTGTAACAAATTTATCAAACGTAAAGGACACGGTGAACAGTGTGGTTATAGTAAAAGTCTGATTGCAATTCAAACAGGTTTTTATTCAATTTCAAATAAGAGATCGGCGGGCTGATGAAGAAGATATTGTAAACTACTTTACTTAATTTGTACTCCGGTGAGTTCTGCCTTCATTTTTTTTTGTTTTGTGCTCGATTTTTTTTTTACTTCCTGGTCACCACCAGGAACCGTCGTCGTAGTACTCGTCGTCGTTATCCAAGGAAAAAACGTTGTAGGTGTAACTTTTTTGGAGGAACAGCATTACAAATCTGTCTGGCATGACAGCAAAAACCTGTCATGCGCAGATAGTACGTGAAAACGCCCTTTAATGGGCCCTACGATGCATGATAAGCATGACAGACGCAATTATCTCGCATGTTGCGCATCACAAATTTACACTAACAGGGTTTTTTTCTTGGATAGTCGTCCTCTTCCTCGTAATAAGCATTGTACCCATCCCGCTCTTATCCACTGCAAATGTCTCTGGGTCTGGAAGCATGTAGGTAGCTTGTCATGCGAGGTCTCGACCACATAGAAATCTGTGTTGCATGAAGACAAAAGTAGTTCCCACTTCTTCTTCCTTAGGCAAAAAGCGGACCGCCTCTCACGAGAGAGCGGCATGAAGAAGCAGTAGCAGGTCTCGCAAAATCTGTGATGCTTGTGCGCATTCCAGACCAGGTGCGTGGTTCTGGTCCGGCGCGAGATGCATGACCAATCAATATCAAATCTTGCATTCCTCCAGCAGAATCAATCAGACATATTTGCAATGGATAGCTCTTCCTTTAACCGGTCCGCTTCATCCTGCGCTAACCAAAACCCGCGCTCCTTCACCTTGTTTTTCAAGTTGGGAAAACGTATGCGAAATTTCAATTTGCAGCAAAGAAAATTATTCACTTATCATGTGGTCGATGCATGACAGCAGCAAGCTGCATTCCTTTCTATGCATGACAAACACCAAAATAATTACCTCGTCCAAATGCCGCTGGCTCTGATCTTGCTCGTACGCATCCAACGCGCGCTGCTCCGCTTGAGCTCTTATGCATTGCAAAAGCAAAGGCATCGTGCCGTGCTAGAAATTGCATTACATACAATTTTTCTCAAAGGCACGACAAGGGGGTAAGTACGTGAAACTCGTCATGCTCATGCAGAGTCAGGTGAGAAAGCTGCAACTGTGTCATGATGCACTCTTGCAATTACGACCTCTCCGCGAAGATACTATCACTTTTGCAACAATCCATAGCCTTCGCCTGCACATCCCCCCGCCGGTAACCCGTCAGCATAAAGCCGTCACTTTGCGCGCCCCCTGTCGCGGCCGCCTCCTGGGCGATTCGCTTGCGCAGCCTCGCCTGGCGCATTTTTTCCTGGCGCTCCTTCTCTTTCCAGACACACAGCCCGACCGCTATCAGCAGAAAGACGAAGAGCACTCCGGCAAAAATAGCAACATTCTGCACCGTTTTGTCCTCCTTCTTTCCCCCGGATGCTTTCTTCTTCCTATGCAAGGCAAAACTACTTTGGTCTTCGCACTTCTTGACTTACTTCTAGGGGACATTGCATGACATTGTGTTTTTCGAATGCATGCAAATTTTTTGTCATGCAGATTCAGAATGAACCAAGCAAATCTGTCATGCAGTATCGGAGCGTAAATGAAGAAGTACGAAGCTCTATTGCACCAATTCATCGAGGATACTTGCTCGAGTCACACAAGCCCAACAAACCACCGCAGCTGTCGCCCTTGCTCTTCTTGCCGCTGCCAGACGACGAGTCCGGGAATGATCCGCCGCTTTCACTACTGTCACTGTTCCCCTATCCAACAGAAAAAAAGCAGGCAGGGCATATTTGATGTTCTGCAAAAAATAACTAAGAACAAAGTCTGTCATGGAGGGGCCCATGCATAGAATGCTGCTTCGGATTGTGTGTATTCATTTTGGTCTCACAAATACGGCCTGCCTGTCTTTTTCTCTGGGATATCCCCCCGTTATCTGTTTGATCACTGCCTTCCTCGTCGTTGTCGTTGTCACCGTCATCATTGTCACCGTCATCATTGTCACCGTCATCATCCTCATCTTCCGACCGCTCGAGACGCCGTCGTGCACGCAAGTTCCGCTTCCGTTGCACTTTCCTTTGCAGGTTCTCCTTCGCCTTCGTTCTTGTTTTCCTGGCCTGACTAATTCGCGCCGCGAGCTTGCTCGCTTGTTCTTCGTTTTCCCGGGCTTTCAACATCGTAGAAGAAGTTAGAGCTTTGTGTCCGGTAGTACTTCCTTCCGCAACTACCTCCCCGTATCAAATGTAAAAGTGTCTGGGTCTGGAAGAGTGTAAGCTTGTCATGCAGATTTTCCATGACCCATGAGGTCTGGAACGCGGGACTTAGCATGACAGACTCTGCGAGGTCTCCCCCATGCCTATCCTGCATGAGAAACTCCCTCCCAACTTGGTCGAAAGTGGACAGCTTTTGGCGCTCATGCAACACAGATTTTTGTATGCTTCAGCTCTACCATGACAAGTTACCACCTTCCAGACCCAGACATATTTGCAATTCATACCCCGGTCCCCTGCACAACTCTCGTAGAAGTTCTCACCTTGTCCAACCGTGCCAGCCGCATCCGTTTTTGCACCTGCTTCCGGTATATCAAATGTAAAAGTGTCTGGGTCTGGATGTCATGCAGATTTTACATGACACATGACGTCTGTAATGCATAACCTGGCAACACAGAGTTTTAGCTGGCTTTCTCCTGCCTATCCCGCATGATAAATACCCTCTCCATGTAGCACAAACTCGAGCCCTCATGCTGGTCATGCAATACAGATTTTTGTATAATGCAGAGACAGCATCACAAGTTGCAATCTTCCAGACCCAGACATTTTTACATTTGATACGGTAAAATCGCTCCATTTGCTGTTGCGCGGTCGCGGTTTTCTGCTTCAGTTCCGAATATCAAATGCAAATATGTCTGGGTCTGGAAGATTTCCAGGTTTGTCATGCATATTTCGCATGGGCTATGAGGCCTGTAATGCATGACCTAGCATGACAGATTTTTTGCGGGTATCTTGATGCCTATCCCGCATGACAAATGCCCTCTCCGCGGAGCAAAAACTGGACGCCTCTTGCTGCTCATGCAATACAGATTTTTTTACATTCCAAAAATAGCATCACAAGTTGCATCCTTCCAGACCCAGACATTTTTGCAATCCATACCGAAATCTTCCTCGCGATCTGCTCTCGGCGGTGTTCTTTCTGCTGGAGGGTTTGTTTATTTTCAAGGGTGAACTTTTGCTCCTCACGACCTTCTTCCTGCTTTTCCGTAGAGAGCTGCTGACCGACACTGGTTTTTTCTTTGCTGATTTTGCTCACCTTTTCCAAAGTCGAGGACGGAATGGAGATTGACTGCGTCGAATTTACTACTTCATCCGCCGGGATAAAAATTCGTTCTGATGTTAATTCCTCACGACCCCGCTTCCCAACTACTTCTAGTTCTGGTCTTTCTCCTTCCTCCAGAACTTTCTGCGCAGTTGTTTTCTGCTTGATTTCCAAGAGCGACTTGAGCCGCCCGCCATGCCGGAGATTGGGCCTAGAAGTGGTAGTGCTCGAGAGAGTTGATGTTGATTCTGTTGCACTGCTGCTCGTCGCACCTACTTCTTCTTCACGACCCGTCCCGGAGAAGTTCTTCCTGCCCCCCCGACGGCGCAAGTTGCTCCTTTGTGGCACTACGTCGACCGGGACAATCTTCTTCTCTACTGCGTAGTTACTATCAGGATCGTCGGCCGTTCCTGCCGCTAGTACAACTTGCTGCGAGAAGAAATAGGCCGCTCCTGTTGGACTAGCTACTCCCGAGTAAAGTGCACAGAGGCTTCCGCTCGCACGGAGCAGAAGCGGAAATTGTTTTTTGTTCTGCCGGAGGTGCAACATCTTCTTTTGTTCTTGGCCGACGTCGGATGAACAAGAAGCTGCATCCATAGACGAGGACGATGAGGAAGAAGAAGACGAATGAGCGAAACGCTTCACAACATGTATTTCGTCACCATCGAAGTTCTTGAGATCACTTGACGTCGCCACCATCTTTTCATATACCGTATCAGTCTCAAGACAACTCTTGATGTACATTGAGGTGCGATTTTTAAAACTCCTTTAGCTTCGAATATCTTCCCAAATAATCTTTGCTTTTGATCCACAGCCTTGGTTTTGTCTTCTACCTAAAGGCACATCATCCTACTTCATCATTTTCTGCGAAAATCAGAGACGGAGGTGAAAAAGAGAATTGAAGATGAAGCCGTGTCGTGAAAATTGTAGAGTTGCGGCATGAAAAAGGCTGCAAGAGAATCATCACACGGTGGAAAATTATGTGGACACTACGAGCGTCGCGCATCTTCCTCAAGCTCTAGCGCGTTCCCTTGGGGCGGTTAGAATTCCCCCCGGTAGGTAGGGCGTGCGGCCCGGCACGGTGGCGCCGGCGCTTGTGCCGCGAGAGAGCGGCATGTCGCTCAGCCCAGGCATGATGCGAAACGGGCAGTAGCTGGCCGCTGGAGGGCGGCGGGGGGTCGGGTAGTGTCGCGGACTGACGAGAGCACGCCGCGACGGCGACAGGTTCGGCGGAGGTTGTACTGGGGGTACTGGTCGGTCTCCGGTGATCTGCGCGGCCGGGGGGGTAGTTGGGGGATATCCCTGTGTCCCCCTGTTCGTTCGCCGCCGGGGGGCTGGCGCATCTATATCGCGTGCCTGGTAGGCTCGGTGGTCGCCCCTTGTCCACACGCAGGGCGTTCAGACCGAAATGCGCGATACCGAAATTATCTATGCAGACCGAAATCAGGCAGAAATGCTGCACCCTACACACTCACACGAGAGCGGGTCGCACGCCACTGGTATAGCCCGCACGCGCGGAATGTACGCACCAGGTTCAGCACACCTGGATGGAACGAAGCGTGCGCCGAATAGTGGGGAAAGACTGACCTGCGCCGAGAAATGGCCACCGTCTCTCCATGCTAGCCTGTGGCAGGGCCGAAGAGTCGCGAACCCACTGAACCGATTTGGGAATCGATGAAAAGGAATACAGAACCAGACCGAGCAATGGATAAGTTTATTGGTAGGACTGGCATGCGCTGGCAGTCTGTAGCGGCCATAGTCAGTCTGTGTTAGTTCTCTGCTGCTCTACCCGCCGAAAACCCGAATCGTAGCCGGTCGTCGCTCCAAAGATGCCTGTTGTAGGGTCGGAGCAAGGGCCACACAGAGGAGGAAATCCACATCACCCAGCTCGTTGGAAAGGCGCCCGAGAAGCAGCCGGGCATTGCAAATCGTGCGGCAAGGAAGCGCCACAGCTTCGTACTAGAAGAGAGGAAGCCGAAGACCAGCACTAGATCGCGATGGCAACCGATATAAATACGCGCAGTAGCATTGCAACTGCATCCCAGGATAAGTGCGGAAGCAGACATGGCTGGATGAATTAACCGACAGAAACCCCAGCCGCAGCGGGCTTTCCCTCCGTGTATACCTTTGGTGAGGGCCAGGGGCCGGAGAAAGTGTCGTGAAAATTGTAGAGTTGCGGCATGAAAAAGGCTGCAAGAGAATGTCACAACGAAACGAGTGGACGACTGTTTCGATCGATGGTCGATACCACTCTGCGATGAACTCTGTAATGCGAATGCCCTCGGTCGACGTCAACGAATGACAATGAGGATGTTCAACCGTAGTTAGAATCTATGTGACGATTTCAAGACATCGCCAGCGAATCGACGAACTTGATCTGTTCTTCAGAAGCCCACGAAAACGAAGGAACGAATGGACCACAACGAAGACACCCCGATCATACAATGTAAGGGATGGAATTGGAATTCGAAAAGGAGTGAAAATACAAATCGCTTCATTTCTTCCAGTTCTGTGTCACCAGCAATACAACATCGCCCCTGCGTCTTCGTCTCCTTTACTGCCCAACTTTCCAGTGCGACGATAAGAACAAGAACGGGGACCTGACCGCGTTTTTGCGAAACCAAACCAGTCCAGAACCCAGCATCTGACGCGAAAAATCCGCGATTTTTCTGGAAGCTGTTGTCCAAATTCAAAGATCAAGTGACACAACTAAATCTCTGCACGCAAATTCGTTCAACCACTTGTGCGTAGTATACGTTTTCAGTGTTCATCCAGCACGCAAGTGCCAGTAGCGTTTAATTTTGCTTCGCAGTTGAAGACCGTGAACTCTATTTCACAGTACTTGCGCAGTAAAACTAAAAAGCTGTGTGAGCAGTGTGAAACAATAACAAATATTGAGCAACAATTTTTACAATTAATTTTGGTAGCTTCATTCAAAGTGGTGCAAAAGGTAACAATAAAGTCACAGTAACACAGCAACATACTATTTGGCAGCGATCGATCACAACAACGTTATATTCTTCATCCACCCCGCAGGGTTAATTTCGTCGGTATTTTTTTTTTTTTCACGGTAGTAGCGCTTACCCCCTTCTTGCGCTCCACTGTATTTACTTGTCTTTTCCGTCAAAAATCTTCAAATCAAATCCTGATCTGCAAATCGAATCCTTGACTTTGCTTGTGATGTGAAAACGGTCTGGTCGTGACCTGATAGTGTTTTCGTTTTGTTTTTCATGAATAGTCCTGCATTTTTGTTTTTCAAACTACGATTACAGAAACGCATGACACGAAACGAAAAGTCTACTGTACAGAAAAGAAGTATACCTTGTTCCTGGTTTTGTTCGCGAAAACCCTCCTCAATTTTCCACCAGGTACCAGAGCGCGTAGACGTAGGCGGAGACACCACAGCAGTGTGTATGCATTGCAAATCTATCGATCTGAATCTAGAACAAATAACCTGTGATGCTGAACTAGAACTACAACAACCCTGGATGGCTCCATTACTTCATTCAAAGTGCTGCCAAGCATCACAAGTTTTGGCTGAGCTTTTCCGTAGTACGCGGTACGCACTTAACAAACTGCGTTTCTGCATGGCAAACAAGCGCCGCATTTTTTGCTCGTCGTGCAGCACAGATTTTGCAGGCATGCAAAATGAGCATCAGAAATTCCTCATTTCAATTATTTAAATCGATGTTTGCAATGCATAAATCAACACCGAGTACCAGAACCGCGCCACACCCGGACCCGAGCGACCACCGCCACCGCCGTCCTGCTCATCGTCTTCCGCATCATCCTCTTCATATGCATTGCAAATACCGATCTGGGTCTGGAAGACGATTGCCAAATTTGTCATGCTTGTCTGACATGATCACAGGGCCACGAGAAGGTGGCCCGCGTCTCGCCTGTCGAGCTAGAAGAACGCAGTCTGCCATGCCGAGTAGGAATACGCAACACATAGCAGGAGCCCAAAAATTTGTCATGCTTGGCTGCGTATTGCAGTGCGCCCACTTTATTTCCTTTCCAGCATTACAAAGTTCCGGACCCGAACACATAAATGCAGTTGATACATCACCGTCACCATCACCCTCGTCATCACCATCACCTTCATGATCATCATCCCCACCGTCGTCGTCGTCATCATCGTCACCCTTCAGCTCGAGCAGAGAGCCGGTCGCGGTAACCACCATGGTTTGCTGCAGCTCCTGGAGGTCCTGCTTCTTCTGCACCTCCTCGACCAGGTTGTGCTTCTTCTTATTCTGCTTGGCCAGCGAGCGCTCCTTCTCGTACTTCTGGGCCAACTTTTTCTGCATCTTCCCGATCTTTTCCTTGCTCACAGCCAGCTTGTGCTCCGCCGTGTGGGTTGTGAACGTGGTTTTTTTCGTCACTTATCCTGTGTAAAAACGTCCCCACCCCAGAGTTGTCATGCAAATATGCGACGACGGGAACATTTGTAATGCGCATCCCCATGAGAGGCATTACCAGTCGTGTTTTTGCATTTGTAATGCCACTCAGGATGACAAAATGGCTTTCTCGTGCGGCTTCCCGCGCTAACTACCACAACACTGCAGATGGAGACTTGTCATGCACAGCTCCCAAAATCTGGAGATTTGTGTAGCAGATTATAGCAACTTGACTATGGGATGGGGACATTTTTGCTCAGGATATCACTTGCTGACCTTCCTTGTTTTTCCACATGCGCTTAGCATCCACCGCGACGGTGCACGCGGTGGTGGCCAGGACGGCCTTCGCGAACAGCCGCATATCGAGAGGAAAAACTCCCCCTCCCCATATCAAAACGGAAATCTGTGATGCAGATTTGTTGTCACACATCAGCTTTGTCATGCTACACGGGAAAAGATGCGGACTGTAGTGCAGGGTAGCGTGGGGAAGCCTTGCATCTTCAGCATGATAGGAGGCAGCTGAGACTGGGAAACAGCATGACAAATTGCCTGCAAACCAGGCCACGAGTGCGGCTCTTGGCCTTCTAGCATGACAAGTCCATTTGTGACCTCAAATACAGCATCACACATTTCGTTTTCGATATGGGGAGGGGGGATTTTTCCTTTCGATACCGCATCGCTTCGATCTACCACTGGGATTTGCTTTGTTTTCTCGTGATTTGTACTGGTTTTTTCTGAAGATCAAACTCTATTGACGAAAAAAAAAGGATGCGATCTGCTAGTAAAAATGTTTGGAGTTCTTGTAACTGTTTGAAACGACGGCAGGGCGCGGTTGGTACCGCTACTACCTAGCCACAGTGGCTTCTTCTTCTTCTTCGAACGAGCGACCCGGGACAGCAATTTTGAGCCAGTTTAAGTTAGATTCCTTTTCTTGCACCGAGCTAAGTATACTATGCAACGATCGAGTTGTTCGACGTGAATCCACTGACTTTGAAAACGATAGTACTCGTAAAAGGTGACATTCGATCTGTTATTCTTGTTCTAATATCGCGAAGATTTCATTTGCTGTAATTCGATTAATTCTCCCCGAAACGGAACGACAGTCACGACACGAAGATGATGCGAGATGAAAAGACACGATCTGCGATGTAGTTCTTTCACGAAGATTCGAGACAGATAAATGAGTATACTCGATCTTAAGTGCTGAAAAGACGAGAACGACCCTTATGATGAGTACAAGGAACAGGGAAAAAAATGCGCATCATGGGAAACGTAAACGCACGTTCATTTTTGCGCGGCCCGCACAAAATGCTAGTAAGCGGCACTGGCACAGCTGTGCGCCTTGTTGATGCGTTTTATTTTTACAGCGGTTGCAAATGCAATCGAACCAGCATAGCAAATGCAGCGTCATTTATTCCATCGATTTGCGTATAGATTTCAATCTCAATATCATATCAACCTGAGCGAGCAGCCGCGGGTGAAAAAGCCTATCGAACCATGAACCTTTGCTATACGCATTGATCCACAGGGAGGTGCTTTCATGCCCACTGTCGAGTGAAGTACAGGTACTGAACTTATGTTCATCACGAAGATCTTCACAATCACAGCTCCATATCAATTCTCCAGCTTCCTCCGTCACACCCACAGCAGAAACGGCACATTACCCTCCTCGATCGGAACGGGCGAATAGTAGGTGATGTTATCGTGAATGTGCATCAGGCCCTCGTGAATCTCCTCGTTGAACGCCCAGCTCCGGACGTATCCTGAGCAAAATAGCCTGCACCCCAGAGTTGTCATCCAAATGCGCAATGACACAAACATTTGTAATGCGTATCTCCATGCGAAGCATTTCCAGTCGCGTTTTGGCAACATTTGTAATGCTGTAAACAGGATGCGAAAATAGCTTTCTCATGCGGCTTTCCTTGCTACCCAGCACTACTTACACTGCAGATGGAAACTTGTCATGCAGAACTCCCAAAACTTGGCGATTTGTGTTGCAGGTTTCCCATCTTGATTATGGGGTGGGGACGTTTTTGCTCAGGATAGCACGAAAAGCTGGTTCATCTGGTGCCACAAATGCGAGGACCGGTAGCACTGAAACTCATCTAAGGGCGATGCATTGCAAATCTGTCTGGGTCTGGAAAGCGCCAGGTTTGTCATGCATGTTTTGCATGGCCTATGATGCCTCTAATGCATGGCCTAGCATCACAGATTTTTAGCAGGCACAGGCTTCCTGATGCCGATCCAGCATGACAAATGCCCTCCCCGCGTAGCGCAAACAGGACTCCTCTTGCTGGTCACGCAATACAGATTTTTTTGGAAACCAAAGTTAGCATCACAAGTTCCAACTTTCCAGACCCAGACATATGTGCATTTGATAAGGGCAGTTTGAAATCGATTCCAAACGCCTTGTCCAAATACGGTTTTAGGAGTTTGTGCACAAACACCGCGTCGGTTTTATCGGTTAGGTAGAGGAGATAGTGCGTGTCCTTCAACACCGAGATCGCCGCGGACAAGCTCATTCCGTATAAGGGTGAGAAGTACATGTCCTCCGCGTATTTCATGTGTTTCCGGTAGAGTTTCACCTTTTCTGGGTGGTACAGCATCGCGTACTTGTACGGGGGCGGGAAGTGCTGCGCTATCTCCAAGCGGTAGATTAGAACTGTCTGGCGGGTTTTTTGCAAGAACTCCAAAACCTGGTACTCGTAGCTGTCTAAATCGAGAATCACGTACTCGATAATGGGGTGTTGAATCGGAAAGGTTTCTTCCAATTTGTTGTTGTTAGTGCTAGAAGTGGTTCCTTCTTCGGCTTGCAGCTTCTCAATGTCTTTCTCACTGTGGTCATCGAAAAACTGCTCCAATTTTTTCTCCTTCTTCCACATCTCTTCCCGACCGCCGTACGAATCTATCAGCTCCTCTAGTTCGTCTCTGGTCTCCAGCATTTTCGGACTCCCATCCACATTGTCCATGTTCAGTTTCTTCTTCGTGACCGTCTCGGACAATATGCATTGCAAATCTGTCTGGGTCTGGATTTGTGATGTCAGAGTTGAAGGACAACAAGATCTGTGATGCCAGAATACGATCGGCAAGTATTTTGATTTTCCCCATGGTGGAAGCCAGTTTGTCATGCGTTTTATGAATGAATCCGCTTCAAGCCTGAAAAACTTCTGATGCTGTTCTGCCGTCCAAGCGGCCAGGCTGTAATGCGAGTATCAGCAAGACAAGTTTCCAGATCCAAACATTTGCGCCATTGGATAGAAAACGAAACATAACTATACTTCGTCTCCACCGCCGCAACTTCCGGCCTTGTGTAGCCGACCATCCGCTTCGCGCCCTGAGATTCGTTATGCCTTGCAAATATGTCTGGGTCTGGAAGAGTACAAGACTTCTCATGCAGATTCAACATGACACATGAGGTCTGGAATGCAGGATCTAGCATGACAGATTCTGTGACATGTGTATCATGCCTATCCTGCATGAGAAACTCACTCCCAACTTGGTCGAAAATGGACATCTTTTGGTAATCATGCAACACAGATTTTTTGCACGACCCAGACTAAGCATGACAAGTAGCATCCTTCCAGACCGAGACATATTTGCGGTGCATATTCATGCACCTCCGCAGCTTCCACCAGAATCCGCATGTCTAGCGGCGGATTTTTCCGGAGCTGCGCTTCCGATTCCCTTTCGATTAACAAGTTTGGAAAAAATTTCGTTTTTGCCAATAAAGTCGGTAAATTGTCCAGAGTGACCGGCGCGAGGATTATAGTGGTATTGGGGTACCGGCACTGCTCCGCGACAGAACGGAACAGTTCAAATCCGAAACCGTAGAGCGGCGGCTCGTTCAAATCCTCCGGTCCGTCTTCCGACTGCCATTGCAGTGCCTGTTCCGAATCAAAACTTCCGTCTTTCCTGTTTAATTTTTCCAACCTTTTCGCCTTGTAGAAGTCCGTTCTTCTCTCATTTTCCCGGTTTTTAAACAGAAAATACATCGGATCATTGGTGCTACACGTCCCCACCCCGAAGTTCAAAAACCGCCCCGTCTTCCACTTTTTCGGAATCGCGGCTCGAAGCTTGAGTAACGCTTTCTCCGCTAAGTGCTCTTTTGACGTGAACAGATACTGGGTCTTTTCCACTTTTTCTCTTGCTTCCTCTGTGTCCGTACAGAAATTGATCGTGTCTTCCTCGGCGTGTTTTCCTATTCTGTACCGAAACCGGTTCTTCCTATACTGTTTCTCCGAAATCTGCCGGGACCAGTGACAGAACGATCCGTCGTCGTTGTAGCAAATCCCGCCCATGACACCGTGGTAGCTGAAAAACCGCATAGCGAACTTATCATTCTCCGCATCAGACTCGTCGGTTGTGTAAATCTTTTGCATCCACCGCATTCTAGAGCCGAGGACTTGCCGGTTGAAGTAGGGGGCGACTTTCTTGCAGTGGATGAACTCCGTTAGCTGTTCGTCCGTCGCCGTGGAGAGCTTCTGCTCGATCCACCTTGTCCGGGCTCTTTCGTACCAAGACTGCTTCAACCGGGAGCGGGGTTTTTTCTTTTTAGTCATTGTACTTCTTGGCTTTACTGGAGAAAGCGCTGGTGCAGCTTCTGGTGTTGTTCTAGTAGTAGAAGTTGTATCTTCTTCCTGGTGAAAATTTTGCTCTTGATCTTCTGTCTGCTCGTCCTCATTACTTCCCCCGGCGTCTTCGCCCCCGTCGCTATCTTCGCTATCGTCCTCCTGTATCTTAACTTTTCCTTTTTTCTCCCTGTCTCGATTTAGCTCCGCGTCCATTACGTCCTCCCAAGAAGTCGTGGGTTTTATTGCTGTAGTACCATCTCTGTTCTTGTTCTTCCCACTGTTAATGTTCTCCTGTCCCCTTACCACCTCATCTCCGAACACCTTTCCAAAGCAGTCGAACCATTCCCCTATGCCATCGCACTTCGCGAAATTTGTCGGGGTACCGAGGTAGCAACGGCCAACGGCTGCGGTGGAAGAGGTAGTAGTAGTTCCTGCACTGGTGCTTGTACTTCTAACCAGCGTACTCACGTTGAACATCTGCCAGGCTTCACATTGCTGATTCACGTAACACCGCCACTCGCACTGCCGTATCTCCGTCCCAGTTGGATCTCCGTTTCCGTCCCACTCTAACCCCTCGCACTTCTTTCCATCCAGATGGTAGATGATCGGCAGTTTCAAATTCCCTTTGGAATCTGTGTGCCGGTAGAGATTCACGGCGGACCTGAAGGTTTCCTCGGATTCCGTGAAGAACGAAATCCCGTGTGCAGCCTTGTGGAAGAGGAAGCAGGAGTAGAGAAGTCTCACCGCGAGGAAGGTGGTGCGTTTTAGCAAAAAATAACAAGGCGACATCGTATAGTCCTTTTTCTCGGAATCTGTTGTTTTTCGTGTTCTGCACGGAAGTATGATTACGATCATGTTGGGAGGTACTTAGTACTTTACTGTTATTGCTTCATTGTAGGGTAACCTTGGATCCACCGTTGCTGCAAGAAGACCCTCAATTTTTTATCTTAATCTTGCACAAAAGCGTTATTACCGTGCGAGCTTTTTCTTTGTGGGACACGGGCACGGTCGTCGTAATCCACATATACAAACAACAACAGAAATCACGACCACATCGACCGCCCTCCAAGGCACGACACAGCTTGTGAAAAAAAAACGAAAACTGATCGCGCTCGAAGCGGAGCAAAAAAAAACGAACCTTAGCTTCAGATCACACTAAAGAAAGGATCTGGTCAGCCCGTTCTTGCAGAGAAAATGATCGTCCACATTGTTAGTTAGGTGATCGTTGCGTAGTAGATTCACGAAAAAAGACACTAGCGACAATGCCAGGGTGGAGAACGAACATTTTTGCAGCGAAGAGACGATGAAACAAGCACGGGCTTCTCCCTTCCTTACCCGCCGCCGAAGAAAGGTTTGTTTTTTTCTTTTTTTTGCATCCCCAAGAAAGTCAATCGTGAAAAAGTAAAATCCTCTCGTTCGCCCTGTGCGGAGCATATCGCCAGGAAAGGACTATTCTTCTCACGTTTTGCACAGTATCCAGCAGCCGCGTTTCATCTTCGTGTACCTCGGTCTTTTTGCTGGTGCTACTTAGTTTTAAATGAAAGAAGCCCCGAAGCTCGTCCTGGTTTGTGTACAATGGGGCTACTTTTTCTTCTAATTTTTTCTGTACAGCGTACGTTTCATTCTAAGTAGAAGTACTTTTTTTGCAGCACACGACACTGATTCATTTTGATTTTTCTTCGAAACTATTCAATCTTACATTTTTCTTGCCTGTTACATCAGCGTCTGATTTCGATTCGGTCGTAATTGTGACTGGTGTCTCAAGAACAAATTCAAGTGGTTGTTGTAAAAAGTCTGTTAAAATTGTGAAACGGATCGATAAGGTGCATATTGAATTTGGTTTTGGTACAATAGAAATTTGTTAGCGAAACTGCAAATACAATGCAATTTTTGATAAAATTCGTTGTTCAAGCGTCAAAGGTAAAACTATTTTAAAATCTGTTCAAAAGTTGTCAACGGATTTGCAAATGAAGCTAATATTGTTGTGTGAAACAATCCTTGATTCTGTAAAGCGAAACGGTTGTATTCTTAAAGTTGTAAATGTCTGGATAAATTCAGCATCGTACAGTGTTGAACTAGTTTTACTAATTTCGGTTCATAGTTGCGGCACGTTACAAATAATCTTAATTTTTTTCTGTCGTTCTTATTATCGAATCCGCCTGTCTTCTTCGTATCATTCTTCCGACGTAAGTTTCCTCTAAAATCTGCTGAAAATTCCGCGCAATCATTGCTCGTGTGAGTTTGAGCTGTAACTGGCAACTGCTGTGTCTGCTCGTGTTTAATTTTGTTTCTCGTTTTACAGTGAAATTCCTAGCGAGAGTTAATTTGGATATGCTGAGAACTGAAATTGAAGCGTAGCCTCTTTTCACCCTCTTCCATACTTGTCCCTGTACGCAGCTGAATCAGTTGCGATAGATTCTAATTCTTTTTCTCTCACCCTTCCAACAATCCGTTCCGCGAATCGCTGGCCCTGTATCGCGAGAAAAAAACTGTGTTAGTGTAACTTTCTTTGGTTGACAGCATCACAAATTTGCTCTACATGACAGAGAAAACCTATCATGCGTGGCTTGTAAGGAAAAACACACATGAAAAGCGGACTGCGTGCTTGACTGGCATGACAGATGTAGCTCTGTTGCATGTTCTGCATTACAGAGTTCCACTTACACAGTTTTTTTCTTGCATACCCTGCTCGCCCTGGTCACCGTTTTTTGGTAGTCGTTCTCCGAGAGCTCGTCGACTTCCTCTTCCTCCTATGCATGGCAAATATGTTTGGGTCTGTAGAAGTGCGCAGTTGTGATGCGCATTTCACAACACATACAAATCTCTCATGCGTAGGCAGCAAGTGGTGCCCATTTCCAGTCGCCACAGTGGGAGATTTGTCATGCGTTTTGGCATTGCGGAACCTTCTCGAAACCTGTGATGCTAGGGCTTCCATGCCAGACCTTCCGCGTCATGCAAAAACAGCATGACAAAAATCTGCATTCTTCCAGACCCAGACATATTTGCATTTGATACCTCCTCCTCCGACGTACCAGGCTCTTCGTCTGGGACACCCTCCTCTCCCGGCCCACCCTTATGCATTGCAAATATGTCTGGGTCTGGATAATTGCGAGAGCGAGATTTGTCATGCTAGTCTAGCATGACTCTGAACTTTGTATTGCGCGGCCGCAAAGCGCTCCGCTAGTCTGGCATGACTCTGAGCTTTGCAGTTTCTCATGCGGAGTACGCAACTCAGAACAACGGAAAAACTTGTCATGCTTGGCAGCGCATCAGAGTGTGCTCACTATTTCCTTTTTTGCATCGCAAGTTTCCAGACCCAGACATATTTGCATTTGATAACCTTCCGGGATCGCCGAGGGCAGGTCCGAGGCCAACACTGCGCTCTTGTAGGCGTTCGAGGCTTGGGACGGGCGCACGGAGCCGCGGCTGCTTCGTTGCGAACCGCGGCTGGCCCTTGTTGCGCCGGAGACTGGTTGCGTCGACCCCGAGACGGACGATTCTGGGCCGCCACTGGACATGCGCACTGAGCTCAGCCGGGCCCGGGCGCGCTCGCGCCGCACGTGCACGAAAACGCCGATAATGCAGAGGAGCACCACGCAGCCGCAGGGAATCAGGAAGTACCACTCGTCCAGAAAGCCCAGCGGCCCTTCTTGGTCGTCTTCTTCTGCTCCTTTTCCGTTTTTCTTGCCGTTTTCTCCCAGCTTCGCGGTCAACTCGGATTTCTATGCAAGTGCACAAGCAGTGGTGATCCTGCTCCCGACCATTTGAACAAACCTGATGATGCGCTCCTGCAGCAGCACAACTGCCGTCAGAGACGTGTCATCGACAAAGCAAGTAGCGCTCACAGGCAGCATGTAGAGTAAAAGTAGATCTTGTATTTTTATTGGCAGACAAAAAAAGAATGCGCGGCAAGGGACACTTGACCTTGTGCACTCTGATACTTCCATTTTTTCTTCGCGATCCTTGATCTGCTGCTTGAGCACGTCGTCGACCTTGTTCTTCGTGATCCTGGAAGATATTGATATTCATCGATTTGTCAGGCGAAAATCCTAAGAGTGCATACATTTGTCGTGTTCATGCGTCAAAACATCATCATGAAAAACAAAATACGGCCCAGCGCTCCCGGGTGTGTCAGGCCACATGCTCGGGTTCATCCTGCCACTGGACTCGTGCAACTTGGTATCAAATGCAAAAATGTCTGGGTCTGGAAGAATGCAAGTTTGTCATGCTTGTCTGGCGTGACTCGAGAATCTGTGTTGCGTAGGCACGAAAGAGCCCTCTTAACTGTCATGCAAAAAGGCAGTTTGCCATGCGGAATACGTAAGACATGGCAGCCACAAAATTTGTCATGCATAGCCGCGTATTGCGGCGCGTCTATCATTCACTTTTAGCATTACAAGTTTCCAGACCCAGGCATTTTTGCATTTCATACTTGGACCAGCTGTAGCTCGAGGAACCTTCCCCCTTCTGGAATTGGTAGTTGCCCCGGGTGCCCCGCAGCGCCGGCTTGGGCGTCGTCGTCGAGGAAGTTGAAATGGGCAGTTCCGCCGACGCTCCCAACATAGTAGGCAGCTGGGCCACGCTATCGTGAGAAAAAACTGTTTCGCTGAAAGGACTTTGCAAGTTTTGCATTACAAGTTCGTTACACATGACAAGGAAATAAACCTGCCATGCGTACTTCCCAAGGGAAATAAACATTTTGAAAAAGACAATGTCTTGCATACTTATGTAGCAAGACAAATGCGTCTGTGTTGCATTCTATGCATCACAAGTTTATAGTGAAACAGTTTTTTCCTGCGATACACACCGCCCGTTTCATTCAAAATCACCTGCTTCTCCTCGTTGTCCACGACGTCCTTCGAGGCCTCACTCACGATATGCATCGCGAAAGTACTTCTATCGCAGTCGTTTCACCAAGTTGCAGTCATGCAACACAAATCTCTTTCTTATATGTCAATCCGCATGACAGATTCCATTTCTCATACTCATGCTGAGCAGAAATTTGTCATGCGATTTCTACTAGTACTACTAGTACGATTTATTACTTTTGCAGAGGATACACGAGTTTGTCCAAGCCGGCGAAGTGCGAGTCCACCTGGGTGTCGTACCACTTGAAAAACTTCTCCTGCGATTGCTTCTATGCATTGCAAAAGTTAAAGTACCGTACCAAGTACAAATTGCATGACAAATTTTTTGCAGAAGGATAAATGCAATTTGTAATGCTGGTTCACAGGTAACAACCTAGATTTGTCATGCTGGGCTGCAAATGCAATTAGTACAGCTACGAGTACGATAGACTTTTGCAGAGCGTAGCTTGGAGCAGCAGCTGCAAACCGCGACCACGGTAGCTCCATCCAGCGTTTTCGACTTCTCTATGACAGTGCACAACTCACCCTCCCGCTCATTTGTGTAGCATGAACAGCAACACAAGCGTTGGCAGACATGCAGCTTTTGCATCACAAATTCCTAGGGGATTGGAGTGCTGTTTCGGATTCCGAAATCTGTCATGCAAACAGTACTGACAGTAACCCTAACAGGCAAAGGGTGGATTTGGAATTTTGCATGACAAATGAGGGAGAGGGGGAGTTGTGCACTTTCATATTCTCCGATTCCGGCACGCAAACGCTGTCGCATCCCTCGTGCAACTCGAACAGCGTCAGCTTGCCGTCGCCGTCCCCAAAGGTTTTTTCAGCTTTCGGGACGTCGCACTTCTCGCCCACTTCGTCTTGGGTGATCTCGCCGTCGTTGTTGCTGTCGAGGTCGTCCAGATCCGGAAGTTCGATTTCGTCCGGCCCATCATCTCCCGGTTTCGACTTCTTGTCTTCGGCCGGTACGTAGGAGGCGAAAAACACGTCCTGCATGGACTTGGGACAGCAGTTGCAGATCTTCTTCACGCTGGCCTCCATGAGCAGCTTCGAGTCCGGCGAATCTGGGGCGCTATGAGAGTGCACAACTCGCCCTCCCCCTTATTTAATTATTGGCACGCACAGCAACACTAATGTTGACACAGATGCACGCTTTGCATTACAAATTCGCGATCGGTTCTAGTGCTGTTTCGGCTTCGGGAATCTGTCATGCAAGGAGTGCCACAGGGCAAAGGTTGGACTTGGCATTTTGCATGACAAATGAGGGGGAGGGGGAGTTGTGCACTCCCATACACGCAGACCTTGTTGCAAATCCCCCTGAGCTCCTTCGTCGTCAGCGTTCCGTCGCCATCTCCCTATCAACTCGAAAAGTGTCTGGGTCTGGAAACTTGTGATGCTGGTTTGCGTATCACGAGGCGGCCACAAGTGCTGGCTCAGCATGACAAGTTTCTGAGCTTCGAGGTGTTGCCTATTCTGCATGACAAACTGCGTTTCTGCATGACAAAAAAACGGGGCTCTAGCCTAGCTCTTGGGTAACGTGCATGACAGACTTGGGGGTCATGCTGGCAGAGCATGACAGACCTTCCATTCTTCCAGACCCAGACATTTTTACACCCCATACTCCCGACTCATCGACCATCTCGATGTCGCACTCTTCGTTCAGTTCTATCCCACGAAAAAACTGCTTCACTGCGATGATTTTGCAAGATTTGCATCACAAGTTTGTTACACATGACAGAGAAAACTTGGCATGCGTGCTTTCTAAGGGAAAACACAGCTAAAAATCCAATGTCTTGCATGTGTAGCAAGACAAACACAGTTGCGTTCCGTTCTATGCATCACAAGTTTACAGTGAGACAGTTTTTTCTTGCGATAACCTCGTCCTTCGTGACAATCCCGTCCACGTCCAAGTCCATGAGGTCGAACATGTCCGTATCCTGTGTAAAAACGTTCCCACCCCAGAGTTATCATGCAAATCTGCATGCCAAAAAAATTTCTCATGCGGAGCCCCATGAGACCCATTTTCTAAAGTGGTGCTCTTTGAATTTGTGATGCTACAATCAGCATGATGTGGTAGATTTGTGATGCTGCTGAACTACCTAAACCGGATTACCATACCAAGACAAATTTGCCATGCGAAACAACCAAATCTGGCTGATTTGTGTAGCAGATTCCCCATCTTGACTCTGGTCGTATGGGGACGTTTTTTCTCAGGATAATCCGGCTCCTCATCGAGTCCACCTCGCGTTTTCTTGTCTGCCGCCGGTGTGTACTGCGCAAAGAACGTCTCCTGCATGTCCGCGGAGCAGCAATTATGAACTGCAAAAGTACTATCGCTTACTACGTATGAATTATCGCATGACAAATTTGCTCAACATGACAAATGGAGTTTGTCATGCTGAAGTACCGTATAGAAACCACACTTGTCATGCAAGTCTGGCATTAATTCTACGAGTACACGATACTTTTGCAAGGCATAGCAGTGGCAGACCGCGACGACGCTCGACTCCATCATTTCCATGGACTGCTCCGAGCCGGTATCCTGTATGAAAACGTCCCCACGACCCCAGAGTCAAAATTATGGGGATCTCCCAACACAAATCCAGAAGTTTTGGGAGCCACGCATGACAAGTTGCTCTCTGTAAGTATTGTAGTCCAAATTAGCAAGGAAAGCCGCATCACAAAGCCATCCGCTTATCCTGTTTGCAGCATTACAAATTTTCATGGTGATGCGCATTACAACCGTTTCTGCATCAATTGCAAATCTGCATGAAGCCAACTCTGGGGAGGTGGGGACCACGTTTTTGCTCAGGATAGCCGGGCACGCAGACATTGTTGCAGATTGTGTCTAGCTCTTTCTTCGTCAGCTTGCCGTCGCCATCCCCGTGCTCAGCGTCGGCTTTCTGGAGGTCGCACTTCTCGTGCACAGCGTATCAATTGCAAATCTGTTATTTGGGATATAGGAGTTTGGGACGCAGATATTGGATGCCCGCCCACGAGAGCTGTAATGCACGGTGTAGCATCACAGATTTTGCAAAGGGCTGTGCAATGCACTTCATCCAGCATGTTCAATACCGTTTCATCGGTATGGCGAAAAACTATCAATGGGCCTCTTGTGCTCCCTCCCGGTATTGCAAGACAAATTTTAGTGTGGTCCTCTGCGCGACGTCGCATCACAACTCGCAATTACCTTCCAGACCCAGATGACATCATATTTGCAATGGATACTTCGTGCTTCTCGACCACCGCGTCGAAGTCCACGTCCGGCAGCTCAATATCGTCGGGCTCCTCATCGCCTGGTCTGGATTTCTTGTCTGCGGCCGGGACGTACTGCGCAAAAAAGATCTCCTGCTGCTCCGCCGGGCAGCAGTGACACACCGCAACCACGCTCGCTTCCATGAGGTTTTTGGAATCCTCCGAGCCGGGGACGCAGACCTTGTCGCACATTGCCTTCAGTTATCCTGTGTGAAAACGTCCCCACCCCAGAGCCAAGCTGGCAAATCTGCTAGACAAATCGACCAGCTTAGGGCGTTGCGCATTACAGGTTTGGCCCTGTAGTGTAGTCGCCTTTAGCTAGTGCAGCAGCATCACAGATCTAGCATACCATGCTGATTTGAGCAAGACAAATCTCAAAACACCACTAGAAACTGCTTCTCATGGGGCTCCGCATGAGAAACATTGTATGCATGCAGGTTTGCATTACAACTCTGGGGGCGGGGACGTTTTTACAAATGATATCAGTTCTGCCTTCGTCAGGGAGCCGTCGCCATTGCCGTGGTTAGCGTCGGCCATGTCGAGATCACACTCCTCGTGCACCTCGTGCTTCTCGACCACTTTGTCAAAGTCGACGTCCGGCAGCTCGATGTCGTCCGGCCCCTCATTATCAAATGCAAAAATGCCTGGGTCTGGGAGATTCTGAAACTTGTCATGCACGTTTTGCATGAGCCATGATGTCTGTGATGCATGCCGTAGCATCACAGATTTTTCGAGGGGTTCTTGATGCCTATTTCGCATGACAAATGCCCTATCCGCGTAGCAAAAATTACATTCCCTTTGCTACTCACGCAATACAAATTCTTTTGGAATCCAAATGCAGCATCACAAGTTGCATTCTTCCAGACCCAGACACTTTTGCATTTGATACTCATCGCCCGGTTTGGACCGCTTGCTCTCGGTGGGTTATCAAATGCAAAAATGTCTGGATCTGGACGGATGCACGCTTTGTCATGCAGGCTTTCCATGACCCGTGAGGTCTGGAATGCAGCACCTAGCATGACAAATTCTGTGAGATCTCTATCATGCCTATCCTGCATGAGAAATTCCCTCCCAACTTGATAAAAGAGGACGGCTGTTTATAATCATGCAACACAGATTTTCTGCATGATTCAGATTTAGCATGACAAGTTGCAACCCTCCAGACCCAGACATATTTGCAATGCGTATGGGTACGTACGAGGCAAAAAAGACCTTCTGCTGCTCCACCGGGCAGCAGTGGCAGACCGCCACCACGCTCGCTTCCATGAGGAGCTTGGAGTCCGGAGAGTCGGGGACGCAAACCTTGTCGCACATTGCCTTCAGTTCGCCCTTGGTCAGCGAGCCGTCGCCATTGCCGTGGTCGGTGTCGGCCATCTCGAGGTCACACTCCTCGCTCACCTCGTGCTTCTCGACGATCGCGTCGAGGTCCACGTCCGGGAGATCGATCTCGTCCGGCACTTCCTCTCCTGGTTTCGACCGCTTGCTCTCGGTGGGAATGTAGGAGTATCGTGAGGAAAAATCCCCCCTCCCCATATTGAAAAGGTATATTTCCGAAAATTTGTGTTGCTGATTTGAGGCCACAAATCACGCCTGTCTTGCAAGCAGACAAGTGCAGAGGCTTCCACGCCATTACGGAAGCGATTTGGCATGCTGTTGCGCCTAGGGGGCAGCCGTTTGCAATGCTAAGCGACTAGACCCAGCGCCCGTATCTAGGCCGAGGATCTGGCTGCGATGCCTTACTGCAAGACAAATCGGATTTGTGCACGCAAATCCAGCATCAGAAATTTCGTTTTGATATGGGGAGGGGGGATTTTTATTTTTGATAAGGAGGCAAAGAACACCTCCTGCATTTTCGCCGGACAGCAGTGGCAAATCGCCACCACATATGCATTGCAAATATTCCTGGATGTCTGGAATAAACTTGTGATGCGAGGAAGGTAATAGTCAGCACACTGTAATGCGCTCCCCAGCATGAGAAGTAGTTTTTCCGTGGTTCAGAGTTGCATACTCCGCATGAGACATCACCGCGTTTTTGCGTGACAGACAAGAGGACCTCTTCGCAGGTACGCAATACAGAGTTGAGAGCTATGCCAGACTAGCATGACAAATCTCGCCGTCTCCCAGACCCAGACATATTTGCAGTTCATACCACGTTTGCTTCCATCAGGTTCCGCGAGTCCGCCGAACCGGGGACGCACACTTTGTTGCAGATTTCCTTCAGCTATCCACTGCAAAAGAGTATCGCACTCGTATCAATTGCAGGTAGGCATGACAAATCTGGTTTCCTACATGAATCTGCATTACAAATTCCAATTTTGTTCTTAAAAAAATTTGTCATGCGACTTGTACTAGTACGATACTTTTGCAACGCATATCAGCTCCGCTGGCGTCAGCTTTCCGTCGCCGTCACCGTGCTCCGCGTCCGTCTTCTCGAGATCGCACTCCTCATCCACCTATCCATTGCAAATATCTCGATCTGGGTCTGAAATTTGGCATGCAAATACTGCATGACCCGCGATGTCTGTCATGTATGCACTAGCATCACAGATTTGTTTCGTGAGAACCTCGTGATGCTTCTCCCGCATGAGAAATGCCTTTTCAAATGCCTTTTCGCGTAGCAAAAACAAGTAGACTCGTCCCCTACTTGCTGCTAGTAAAATGCAATAGTTTTTTGGAATCGAACGACAGCATTACAAGTTTTACGTCCTTGTCCTTCCAGACCCAAACATAGATATTTGCATCTGATACCACCTCGTGCTTCTCGATGTGACCGTTCCCGTCCACGTCCATGGAATCAAAAAAATCTTCTTCATCGGGCGTGATCACTGCAGGCGGCTTGTAGCCCGCAAAAAACACCGTCCGCACCTTATCGCAAGAAAAAACTGTTTCACTGTGAACTTGTGATGCGGAAAACGAAGTACCAAAGTGCTTGTCTTGCTACACCAGCAAGACATTGGATTTTGAAGCGTGTTTTCTCTTGAGAAGCGCGCATGGCAAGTTTTCCGCGTCATGTGTAACAAACTTGTGACGCAGATATTGCAAAATCATCACAGTGAAACAGTTTTTTCGTGGGATACACCTTCTCCGTGCAGCAGTGGCAGATGCCGTGCACCACGGCTTCCTCGAGATGCTCCAGCTCCGGCGAACCCACCACGCAGATGGTTTTGCACACCGTGTGCAACTCCCAGGGAGTCAACTTGTCGTCGCTGTCGCCTTGTTTGTCGGCCAGGCCGATTTCGCACTTTATGGTGAGCAAAAACGTCCCCACCCCAGAGTGAAGATGGCAAATCTGCTACACAAATCCACCAGCTTCGCCTGTTACGCATGACAAATTTGGGGTCGCAGTGTAGTCGTGTTTTGCTAGTGAAGCAGCATCACAGATGTAGCATACCATTCGGATGTGAGCATCACAAACCGCAAAACACCAACAGAGACTGCTTCTCATG
>JACKZZ010001336.1_pt1 | contig 45271 bp, 44 predicted proteins | sample 8027871 | NCBI WGS metagenome assembly JACKZZ01 (sample SAMN15724774, study PRJNA655200) | protist metagenome | isolation source: fluorescence activated cell sorting (FACS) single amplified genomes of... | place: USA: West Boothbay Harbor, Gulf of Maine | collected 2000-07-19
GTAATCATTCCAAGTTATAATAGATTTAAATATTTACTTAACGCTTTAGAAAGTGTTAGAAATCAAACATATAAAAATATTGAAATTATTATTGTAAATGATTGTTCAACACAAGAAGAGTATTATAATTATAAATTTGAAGGATGTATTGTTATAAATTTAGATAAAAATTCTAAAGCACGCTTTGGACATGCATCTCCTGGTGGATTTCAACGTTCTATGGGTATGAAAATTGCAAGCGGCGAGTATATAGCATTTTTAGATGACGATGATTATTGGCTCCCTGATAAATTAGAAAAACAAATTAATGCAATGCTGACAAGTCGTTGTTTAATTAGTTGCACCGATGGTTTAATTGGAAATGGGTCATATGATAAAACAAAAAGATATACTCTTTACAATAAAGAACGTTATCAAGGAACTATTAAAAATATTTACGCTAGAAAAGGAAAATCCGAATTAATGAAATACGGATTTCCTGCAATATGGAATGAAGAATTTTTAAAAGTTCATAATTGTGCAATAGCATCGAGTATAATGATTCATAGATCTATTATTGATAAAATAGGTTATTTTAGCAATCAATTATGGGCACCTGATTATGATTATTGGCTTAGAGCAATAAAACACAGTGATTTAATATATGTTGATGAACCTTTAATGTATTTTGATGTAGGTCATGGCGACGGTCAAAATTATTGATTTTTCTTTTTTGTTTTACTTTCGTTTTAATTATACATTTTTATTAATAAAATAATGTATAATGGTTAATGTTGTTAGTTTTTGTTTGTATGGAAGCCATTCAACATATATTTTAGGTATGAAAGAAAATATCAAACTTGCAAAAAAGCACTACCCACACTGGAAGGTATATATTTATTATAATAAGACAGTACCTGAAAAATATATTAAAGAATATAAAAAATTAGGGGCTGTTTGTCATTTATGTGAAAATATAGGAAAAAATAAAATGAATTGGGAGGGAATGTTTTGGAGATGGATGCCATTGGATGATCCAGTTGTAGATGTTTGGATATCTAGAGATGCAGATTCACGATTAAGTAGAAGAGAAGCGAAAATTGTAAATGAATTTGTAAATTCTGGAAAAACCCTACATTGTATTAGAGATCATAGATGTCATTATAATTGTATTATGGGAGGTATGTTTGGTATAAATAATAAGTTATTCCATAAAAAATATCCTTTTAAGAAGGTCAAAGATATTATTAAAGAAGAATATCAATATTACAAAGAAAGACCTTATAATGTTGATCAAATATTTTTAAATGATAAATTATGGAGTTTATTAAAAAATGATTCAATTGCTCATATTTCAAATGGAGGAAGGCGTGTTTTTAAAGAAGATATAGAAATCTCTCCAGTTGGAGATTTTATTGGGAAACAATATAGACTTACGGACACTACATCTGAAAAAGTTAATTTAACTAGTGTTGATATGGTAAATAAAACATTTAGAATTAAGAATTTATATACAAATCATTGTTTTGATATAGTAAATGAAAAAGTAAAATTAAGAAATGTTTCGGACAGTGATTCTCAATTATGGAAAATGGATGATAAACATAGAATAATAAATATTAGCACAGGTAAATTTTTGGATTTTGATAATAAAAAAGATATAATAATATCAAATAATAATAAAAATACATGGAATATTCAAGAAGGAGGATTTATTGTAAATAATCAAACTAAAATGGCTATCGATTTTAAGGGAGGTTTTAAAGATAAACGTTTGGAAGCATGGTTATACAAATTTAATTACAGTGAAGCACAACAATGGGAGTTTTTAGAAGATAATTCAAAAAGAGTTTTTAGAATCCAAAATCCTTATAATAAAAAATGTTTTTCAGTTGAAAACAATAAAGTTAATTTGGCATTATTAGATGATAATGACCAAAAACAATTATGGAAATTTGATAAAGAAAATAAATTATTGCATGTTACTAGTGGAGAATATTTAGATGTGGATCAAAACAAAGACTTAATTATATCTAAACAAAGTAATCATACATGGAAAACAGAGGATGGCGGTTTTATTGTAAATAGTAAAAATAATCATGCTATAGATGTTAAAGGTGGATTGCGTGACAAACGAAATGAGGTTTGGTTATATAAATTAAATTATAGTGAAGCACAGCAATGGGAATTAAAGGATTCTAATAATTTAAATATTTTTAAAGTTAATAAGGTAAATTTTAATTATGATAATATATTTCCAATTACAACAAGTATTCCATCAGAAATATTTGTAAAAGATATAGATGAAATTATTAAAAATAAAACAAAAGACATGTATGATGGTATAAGAAATCGTACAATAGGTTGTAATTATGATTTTAGTAAAGAAGAAGATTATTATAATGCTTATCAAGAAGCAAAATGGGGATACACAAAAAAGAAAAATGGTTGGGATTGTATGAGACATTATGAAATAGTTGCCAATGGATGCTTGCCACTTTTTGATAATCTAGAAGATTGTCCCGAATCAACATTGAGTTATTTACCTAAAAAATTATTAATAGAAGCGAAAAACAAAAAAAATACAATGACAGAAAAAGAGTATAATTTTTATTTAAAAAAAATATTTAATTATTTTAAAGAAAATTTAACATGCGAAAAGGTTGCTGAAAAATTTTTACAACAAATTCACAAAAACAAAAACAAAAACATCTCAGAAATAAAAATACTATTACTTCACGGTAATGAATGTAATAATTATATGGCTGATATGTTATTTGTTGGATTGCGTAGAATATTAAAAGAAAATATTGTAGATGAAAAAAAACCTATTTGGGTATATAAATCATTTACAGGTGGTTCTTATGGACGTGGATTTACTTATACAAAAAGATTAGATGATATTGATATTGATAGAAATGACATTGAAGATAAAATAAAAAATAAGTTTTTTGATTACATAATTTACAGAAAATGTGGCGGGGATGAAGGAGAATTAGGTGATTATAGAAAAAAAATGGAACATTGGGATTTAGTAGAAAAAACATACAATGCAAGTGAAATTGTATTTTTATATGGTGGAGATAGAATGGTAAATGATCAAGATAATAATCATTTAACAAATCATTTAAAATATCATTCAAATAAGGGGTTGTGTTTTATGAGAGAGTTTACTGCACCTGATATTTTAAAATATAAAAATTTTAATGTAAACCATAATGTAATTCCCCGTTTAGACAATTATTTTGATCAAATTTACATTATCCATTTAGATTGTTTATTAGATAGAAAAAAATCAATTATAGAACAAGTTAAACAGTTTGGTTTAAAAAATATCACTATTATCGACGCAATTAATAAAAATGATATAGATATTGAGAAGATGAAAGAAATAGATATGGTAGCGTATCCAGGAATTGAAGCATGTAAAAAAGCAAAAGTATGTACATGTAATGGAGGGGGTCATCAAACATATAAATATCCGGGTCGTATTGCATGCATGTATGGACATTATTTGGTTTGGAAAGATATTATTAAAAATAACCGCAAAAGATGCTTAGTTTTGGAAGATGACTTTATTATAACAAAAGATTTACATGAAAGATTTGATAAAATATATCCAAATTTTCCTACAGATTGGGAATTAATTTATTTTAGTAATTCAAGATGGATTAATCAAACATTAAATGAAAAACATTCAAAGTTTGGAACATCCGGTAAAGATTATAATGATAGTTTTTGCACTACACCATTTGGACAAAAAGACACAGGATGTTATTCAGTTACATATGATTGTGCAAAAAAAAATGTATAATAATGCATTACCTATTAGAGCAGGATCTGATGGGTATATAGGTATGTGTATTGATACATTAAAAGTAGTAAATAATGCATACATTTGTAAGCAAGATTTATCTTTTAATGGGACATTAGGTCCTGGAATTTCTGGTAATAATTTTACACCATTTCAACACAATGGTAAATCATTTATATCATATGTTGAAAGAGACATTAATTTAAAGATTGACAACAATGAAAAAAATAAATTAAATACTGAATTACAAAAATTAGTAAATAAATATGAAAAAACAGATATTAATAGTTTATATTTACTTGAGAAACCAAAAACAGTTTTAATTTTAAACCACAATTATCATCATAAAAATAAAAAAGGATTAGAAATGATTTGTGAGTATTTAAGTTATAATTTAATTTATGGCTCAGAAAAGGATATTCCAAAAGCAGATGTTGTTTATTGCCCCAGTCGGCCATTTAACGCAAGCAAATATCCTAATAAACGTTTTGTTTTTGGACCGCATTTGTCTATTTTCCCAAATGGATTATTAAATGGAATACATAATAAAGATAATTCTGTTTATATTCAACCTAGTCCTTGGGCTAGAGATGTATGGACTAATTGGAAAGACATGAATGCTGAAAAATTAATTCCAATTAAAAGTTTTCCATTTCCAGTAGAAGTAGATTTATTTAAACCGGATGAACATCAAATAAAAGAAAATGTTTTTGTTATGTTTAAACATAGAAAACCTGAAGAATTAAGATTTATAGAAAATTTTTTAAATAATAAAAAAATATCATATAAAACATTTAGATATGGTTCATATAAGCAAGATGACTACATAAAACATTTGAAAACATGCAAATATGGTATTTGGATAGGAAGACATGAAAGTCAAGGATTCGCATTGCATGAATCATTGAGTTGCAATGTTCCATTATTAGTTTGGAATGTAACTAATATGAGACAACAACATGGATGGAATGGTTGTCCCGACGTATATGGAATAACAATACCTTATTGGAGTAAAACATGTGGAGAATATTTTTATAAACAAGATGAATTTGAAAAAAAATATAATATATTTTTACAAAATCTAAATAATTATAAACCTAGAGAATTTATTAAAAATAGAGTAAGTGTAAAACAATGTGCAGAAAATTTTAAAAATATTTTCTTAAATAAAAAAAAAACTAATTCTACAGAATTTAAGTTATTAACATGTGCAAATAAAAATTATTTTCATGCACTAAAACATTTTATAAATAATGTAAAACAAATAAATATAGATTTTGATAAATTAATTGTTTATGATGTAGGATTGACTAATGATCAAGAAAATGAACTTTATATTTTACAAGCAGAATATGGATTTTATATTTATAAATTAGATTTTTCCAAATATCCTGAACATGTCAATTTAAATCTTGAAAAATGGAGTGGATTAAATAATAGTTATGCATTTAAGGCAATAGTTAATTATAATGTTTTACAAACAATAGATTGTCCATTAATCTTTTTAGATTGTGGTTGTCATTTTTCAAAAGAATCATTATTAAATATTGTTAAAAACACAAAAGAAAAGGGATTTTGGGTAAATGTAAGTAATCGTAAAAATAGTATTGAATCATTAGAATTAAATCATCCTGATACATTGAAATTTTTTAATATTAAAAATACAGAGATAACTACTTGTTTATCTGGATTATTAGGAATTGATTATAAAAATAGTTATGCTAAAAATATAGTAGATGAATGGTATAAACATTCAATAAATCAAAAAGTTATTATACCAAATGGTGCAAATAGAAACAACAATAGAAATGACCAAACATTATTAAGTTGTATATTACACAATAATAATTATAATTATAACTATAAATATACCGTAGGTATAACGCCTTGGAGAAATAAAAGCACATCTCCATACTACTGTAAGTATAAGGGTTTTTCTTGTTTTAAAAAGCAAAATAATGCATATGAAAGTTTAATATATACCAATTCATTGGATGAAGCAATAGAGTGCTATATGGGAAGAAAAAATATATCTAAGGAAATATTATTAAAAAATTTTATAATTAAATAATTTATTAAAACATAAAATTTTTTGTAAAATTTTATATATTATATAATCATATATGCAGTCATTTGTAATCGAATACCCCAATAATTATGTATTATGTTTAGGAAAATGTGATTCTATAAACTTATTGTCTAATAGAGTTTATAATGAATATATAACTCTTCGTAAATTAGATCCTTTATTTAATTCAGTAACTGAACAAGAGAGCAATAATATTGTTGTAATGAGTAAAAAATTAGAACCAATAAAATTTTATGTTGACGATAAATATTTTAAATGTAGTAAAACAAATAAATACCTTTCATGTTTTTCTCATAATAGACAATGTTGTGGAGGGGCTCCATTGTTTTTATCAGATAATAAAGATCTTGCATTAGTATTTAAAGAAAATTTTATTAATGAACTTTTAAGTAAGAAAAAAGAAAATAGTCTTTTATGGTGTTGGAGTAGATGTTATCCACGCCCTTGTTATCCGGGTGATGGTGTAATAGTTGTTGCAGGAGGAAATTTAAAAGAAAATTGTCCCGTTGTTTCTTATCACAGTCCCGATTATCCACAAAGATGGCATCATCTTATTGAAAGAAATAAAGTTTCATTAATAAAAGGTATAAAAACCATTTAAATTATTAAAATAATTTAAATTATTAAAATTATTAAAATAATTTAAATTATTAAAATTATTAATAAATTATATATTTATTTAAAAAAACTCATCAAACGTTAAATTATCTGCTTTCCAATCAGTTTGAAATCCTTTGTCTTTTAAAAAATAGACCTCAACATTGTCTATTTTTTTATATTTATCAAATATCTCTCCATTGGATTGAATTTGAAGAGTTTGAAATTTCGGGTGAACAAGAAAATATATCTTCACTTTACAATATGGATTAATACTCTTGCATGATTTAAAAACTGTGTTTATTTCTTCAGCAGTAGGGTAATAAGGGTCTAACCATTGAAAATCAAAACAATGTATAAAATGTAAAGTAGTATTATTTATAATTTTATCATACAATCTTTGGAATCGTCTTTTATATTTATCAAAGAAGTCTTTGGGAACTTCTTTACGAAAGCGATGAACATCATGGAGAGAAATTAGTTTATAATGTAAATTTTCTACCTTTCTATATGTAGTTTTCCATCCTCCATGCAATTTTTGTGGATTACCAAAGACATCTTTTATTGTGAAATGTTGTTTTGATAAAAATCGATCATCACGAAACATTAAATTTTCAAAAATAAAAGCAATAGCCTTAAAATCACATATAAGCCAATCAAAAAAATTAGTAGCATTATCTGATTGTCTCCATAAAGGTCCCAATCGACTATAAAGATTATCATGAATATTTTGTTTCATGCAACAAGCACATCCTAAACTTATTACATTAAATAAATTTTTATCAAACTTACGTTGATTTTTATCAAATTTTAAATCATCATTTATTTGTACCCAATATTCTGGTCGCAAATCTTTTGTATTTAAATGACAACCTTTATTAAACCAATTTACAGGACAATAAATTTGTTTATTATTACCTAAATGAGCAGCCCACCAACTAAAACTTGAATTTGCAACCACTATAGTCTTAAATTCTTTCATAAAACACAATTCTTCTATATCAGTCGATAAATGAACAAACTCTATTTTGACAGTATTATTAAAATTAAAATTAAAATTTGATTTACACCAATTCAAATCATCTGAAAAAATACAAACTCTTTTAATATTTATTCCTCTTTGAGATATTATTTGTCGTAAACAATTATAGTAATAATCTAACGGAATAATCTTATGAAAATTATTTTGTGTATAATCTGTACGGCGAATATGTAAGGCTATATCATTTTCGTTAGGTTTTTGACCTTTATAATAATCTAATTTTAATATTTTTTCAAATCTTAGTTTATCAAAATACTTATATGTTTGGTAATATCCTTCTATGCAAAAATATTCTATATTAGGATCTATTGTAATTTTTCTATATTCAAATCTAGTCATAGCCCAATTATAAATTTGTGACTTTTGATGTAATTCATTGTACTTTTGTGTGGTAATTAAACTATCTTTAAAATAAGTTAATATAGTATCCCAATATAGTCCCCTGGGAGAAGCATTGTCTTTACATATTAAAAGTTTTCTATTAAATTTGTTTGATAATTCAAAAGCATTTGCTAATTGAAATAATTGATTACCTAAACCACCTATAACCTTTATAATAATATATTTCATTGGGTATATTATTATATTTTTTTAATTTTTATTTTGACTAAACGATTTTTAAACAATTTTCCATTTTTTAAGTGGTTTATGCCACCATCTGCTTATTGTATTTCCAATAACAGTATTTTTATTAAAAAGTGCAGCGGAATAAGAAAAACTGCTTTTTGCAATAATAAGTATATCTGCCTCTACTAAAGAATGAAATGTTAACTGTATTTCTTCATTTAAATGAAAAATTATACTTTTACCATTAAAAGAATTAGTAATATCTTTAAAATCGGATTCTTCTCCCTGTGAAAAAATATGTATAATTACATTTTTTTCAATCGTAGGTAATAATTTTTTAAGAATATTTACATATTCGGTCGTGCTAGTAAATCTACTGCTATGTCTATTAGATCCTGAAACATCACCTCGTCTAATATGTAATGCTATATTACAATTTGAATCAACATATGTCGGTATGGATGGCTTAGGTTTGCTATCATAAAACTCTCTAAACTTTCCTAAAACTTTTTCATTATAAAAAAAATCCGGATAATATGTTCCATGAACAAATGCCCCTTCTTTTACCTTATGTACTCTAGATAACTCATAGTTGGAAATATCATTTATGGATTTATATTTACTTTCTATATTTACAAAATTGTTCATATACGTTGGAAAGTCTTCTACATTATTATCATTATGATGCATTCTATACATTGGAGTATGTACATATTGATATCCCTTATATTCACAAAATGCTATAAGTGATAAACATGCTTGCAATTGAGATCCAAAACCATCAGTTTTACCATGAATTGTAATATAAGTTGGTTTTTTTTTAATATTTGTATAATTAATATCCCAAAAATGATGCCATGATACAGGATGTCCTCCTCTAAATTTTTGACTTATCCACTCATACGGACAGTCATTAACCTTAAGGTAACGACAATATTTAAAATTATCTCCTGATAAGTTATTATAATTATAATAAGACTTATTGTTAATATATCTCATATACTGAATATAATGTGAGAAAGTGCTTGTACTAGTTCCAATAAATTCATTTGCTTTACTTGCTAATATCATTTCAACTATTGCAGTAGCAAAATCTAAATTCACACCTTCATGATTAAAGTCATAAAATATCATTTTATTTTGATTAATATAGTTCTTAATATAATTATCAGTTAATGTTTCAATATTAGTTGGTTTATATTTTTTCATAGCATCAAAAAATTTAGTATTTTTTTTATTGTCTGTTAATAAATATACCTTAGGATTAATTAAATTTGTTTTATGACCATCGAAATACTCAGACAAATTTTTAATAAAAAGATTATTCCAGCGCTCTAAAAATGCTTGATCTTTATGACAATCTCCGAATCTTAAATGAACAAAAATATTATATGTATTTCTTGTTTCATGTAGTTTTGCGTAAATATCATCTGCCATATGGTATAAAAATGGTTTAAACTTAATAGATTGACAAATTAATCTCATTAAAGCATAATTTTCTTCAGTGGTATAGAAATTATAAAAACATCTACTTGCGTTACTTTGATAAATATAAATATTTTCTTTATCATTATAGTCATGAACCTTAATAGGAACTTTATTTCTATGATGACAAAACTTTTTAATATCTTCTGCATTTTCAGAAGTATCTAACTCTTTATCAACAAACACATTACTAGAAAACCTTGCATTCCATGATATTTTCTGAGTTTTCTCAGTATTGGTCATTAAATCTTGAATATCTTTTGGAACATCTTTATAATATACTTCAAATCCATTAGGTAAATATTCTAAAAAATCGTTTGTAAAATAATTTAAAAAATAACCATAGTCCCATTTTGCTCTACCTGCATGACAAATCTGATTTTTAATTAGTAATATAAGTTTACGATTTGTAATATTTGCCAGATAAATAGCAGTTTCAAAAGAAAAAAGTTGGTTGCACAAACCAACTCCACTAAATTGTTCATAAATAAGAGATTTCATTAATTATAATATAAAAATTCCTTTTATATTATTATTATCGACTAAACGTAATTTTATTTATTACATATACTAAATCTTAATAAAGAAAACAGAAAATAAATATATATGAACATTTCATGGGGTGTAATTTTTTTTACTACTGTAATATTACTGCAAATTATTTTGTTATTTTGCTTATGTACAGGTAGAATAACCATATTTACATTTATAGGTCATAGAAGAACAATAAACAATAATGAAAGAAATAATAATGAAAGAAATAATAATGAAGGAAATAATATGAATAGAAATGTAATTGTAAACCAAGTAATAAAACAAAACCCTATAAAAGAAATCGAAATAAATCCTCCAAATGTTTTTATAATTAAACATCCTAACAATGAAATAAGTGTGGGTATTAAACATGAAATACATTAAAATCCCCATAAACTTCTCCGTTTTTTTCTTTTACTACGAGTTTTCTTTTTTTTCTTATTTTTCCATTTTTTTCCATTATCTTTCCATTTTTTATTTTTCTTGAAAGTTTTTTTAGAAAAAGGTATTTTTTTAAATAACTTATTTCTTTGTCTTTTTAGTTTTTTAATATGTTTATTATTTTTATTATCTAATTTATTTTGAGCAGGAATATATCGTAGGAAAAACCATTCGTATTCTCTTGAACCTTTTTTATCTTTTAGTTCCTTATATTTTTCTATTTTTTCGGCTCTCATTTTTTCTAATGTTGTTTGTTCACCATAACAATCAATACTAAATCTTTTAAGTAATCCTTTTTGCTTTAAACGATTTTTTTGCTGAACTTTAAATAAATATTGGCTCATACAAAGAATACGATTTACTTGATAATATGGTCTATTTGTATAAATAAATGCTAAATATAAACTAAGCATAGTATCTAATGTTGCTATTCTTATTTTTCGGTTATCAACTTTTACAGTATTATAACTATGGCAAGCGAGTGGTTCATAAATAAATGCAAAACTTTCCGGACCTATACTAACTTCATAATGAGTAGGAAGGGTTTCTTCTATTCCTTTGTGTTTTTTAATTTTAATATTTTTTATTCCTGCATCCTGAAGGCGTTCTTTTAAAATTCGCGTTGTTGTTTCAGGGTCTGTTGAAAGAACATCAAAATCAGGAACTTTTGGTATAGTTTTTCCCTTAAATTCTTTTAAATCCTGTAAATACATTCTATTAGCCATTGCACCGAAAAAAACGCACCCTTGAGCAATTAATGTATTTCTAACTATAACAAATAATCTATCTTGAAGATTATTTAAAAATTCATTTTCTTCATTATATTCTTCATGTTTTCTCTCCCCTCCTCCTTTTTGTTTTTTCTTTTGTGTTTTTCGTTTTTTTTCTTTGTTTCTATTACCTTTTTTAGAACTTTTTTTAAAAGTTCTTTTCTTTTGTTCAATAAATTCGTTTGACCCATATTGAAATAAACGTTGAATGTCTTCTTCTTGACATGATTTACCCCTCAATGGGTAATGTTTATTTAAAAGTGTTAAACGCTTCAACACTTTTTCCCAACGACCAACATCGCCATTTGGTCTACTTAATTCTAAATACATCAACATGCGTAAAAAGTTGGCAGGACTATATTTAATTCCGGCAACAAGAATTGCATGTTTGGAAATTTTTTTAAAAATAGGAGGGGCTAAGTAAGTTATATCTGCAACAGGTATAAAATTTACAAAAACTTTAAATGTTCCTGGGTGCATTCCTACTTTTGCTTCAACCTCTGTAAACCCTTCTTTATAATATAAATCGGCTAATTTTTTCGCATCTTTTAATGGTGTTTTAGAAAAGAAATCATAATCTGGAAGTTCAAATGATTTATCATAAAATTGGTCTTCCAATGGTAATATATTATTAATAGCAGTACCTCCATAGCAAATTTGCTTATGTATTCTTAAAAAATTTTCAACAATACCTATTATTCTTTTTATTTCCGGATTATTTAATTTATTTGTGCCTAATTTTTTGCCAATATTATCTACCGCACCTCTTAAAATCGCTAATTCACATTCTTCAAATGACATATTATTTTTACAAGACATAGTTAATATATAGTCTTAAAAAAAATTTATAACAATTAATAATTATTTTTATATTATTAATTATTAAAATTTGTTGTTTTTTAATTATAAAATATTTATATTTTTGGTTTATAAACACCTCCTAATGTATTCATTTTGCGAGGACCATACGACAATTTCTTGTCTTGAGGTTTTGGTACAGGAATCTTCTTTTCAAAGTATCTTAAATGATCTGGTTTTAATCTAAAGGCAGATCCAACATCTGAGAAAAATTTAATATATTGCATTAAAAACGTATCTATTTCACTAAAATTCATCATTACCATTTGATTTCCTAATTGATGATGGATAGAAGAAGATGGATTGGTTTTTACATTAGTAAAATCAGGTCTAGTTATACCTATAAATTTTTTATTTTCATTAATCATCGATTTTTTATCATAAACTTGTATGACGTCTTTATTTTTATAAATATTTACAAATGGCATACCCGAACCATCTTTTGCTTTACCCGACATGTTTACTAATGCTTCAAATGGTGTTCCTCTATAATTATTCAAAGGATCTTCTATAATGACAATTACCGTTCTTCTTAAATTCAATAAAGGTATATTAGCAATTATAGATTTACCATCTTTATTAAATTTACCATCATAACCAAATTTTTGGGGTAAAAACATTCCAGCAAAAGATTTATTTAATATTGTAGCCATATTTCTAAAAATATTTCTATTGTTTGATTTTATTCTAAAACTTAAGAATAGTGGGTCATCTGGATTGGGAGAAATAGATCCAGAAAAGGCGATCATTTTCACTTGATTCATTACCTTAGAAAAAGGTAGACTATTATATGTTCCTTTTAAAAGATATTTTCCATTTGAAGTTGCTTCTTTTCCAGCAGCGACTACTGGTTCACCGTCTAAAGAATATATTTCAAAATCTAATAATCTTGCACCTCTCTTAACTGTTTCATTTAGTGGAATTAAATCTACAAAATCTTTTTCAAAATTTCCCCCACAACAAGAATTATGACTACTCATAACATAGTAATCTCTCAATAAATGTCGGTGATTTGCGTTGGAATAATTAATACCTCCTAATTCTGCTCCCCCCAATTCTTCATAACTTTTTATCATTGATTTATTATTTGATTCTTGTTTACTTAATGTTGTATTTAAATGATATGCTAAAGCAAAAACAATTAATATAATGACCAAAAATAAGAAAATAGACAAATATAACTTTCTATTTTGTAACATATTCATCATATTTAATTTTGAATTTTCAAGTAAATTTTGAATCTCAACCATATATTATATTAAAATATAAATTATTATTAAAAGTTATTTTAAATTAAAAATAAAAATATAAGGTTAATTTAAGATGACTGGTGGCTTAATGAATTTGGTCGCATACGGTAATGAAAATCTATTATTTAATGGTAATCCTAAAAAAACATTCTTCAAATCCGTTTATAAAAAATATACTAATTTTGGTTTGCAAAGGTTTCGAATTGATTTTGAAGGCTCAAAAATTTTAAATGAAAAAACAAATACTGTACTTGAGTTTAAGATACCAAGATATGCAGAATTAATTAATGATACTTATTTAGTAATAAATTTGCCTAATATTTATAGTCCATTTTATAATTTTAGTGCAGAAGAAGGTGTTGATAATAAAAATGGTCATAGTTTTGCACCTTATGAATTTAGATGGGTGGAAGAGTTAGGAACAAATTTTATAGAAGAAATACAAGTTTTTAGTGGTGGTACTACACTTGCTCAATATAGCGGAGAATATTTAAATTGTATAAAAGAAAGAGATTATAGTAATTCAAAAAAAGATTTATGGAATCAAATGACTGGTAATATTCCTGAAATAAATGATCCTGCTAATGCTCATGGTAATGTAAATGTATATCCTAATTGTCATTTTACTGAGTCTGGACTAGATATTGAACCTTCTATACGAGGAAGACGTATTTATATTCCTGTAGAAGCATTCTTTTGTCACACAAGTAAAACTGCTCTGCCTCTAGTGGCACTTCAGTATCAAGAAATAACTATTCGTATAGAATTTAAACCAATTATGGACCTTTACACTATTAATAATGTAAATGAAACACCAAACCCAAATGGTCTTTCTTATAGAATTAGACCTAATAAAAATATTTTGGACCATCAAATGTGGAGATTTTTACAAGCACCTTATGATGAAAAAGCAACAACTACTTTATATAATAAAAATGTAATGGATTGGAAAGCAGATGTTCATTTAATAGGAACCTATGTTTTTCTAGGACAAGACGAACGTAGAATTATGGCAGCAGAACAACATAACTTGCTTATTACTCAATTATATACTTATAATTTTTTAGATATATCTGGAAGTCAAATTGTAGAAATTGAGAGTAAAGATATGATAAAAGATTATATGTTTCGATTTCGTCGAAGTGATGCTTATTTGCGAAATGAATGGTCAAACTATACTAATTGGCCTTATAATCATGTTAAACCTATGCAATTGTCCCTTTTAAATAGTACTACTATACCTAATACAGCGAGAATGTTTGTAACAGGAAATATTGGTGAAAAAAATGCAACAACTGGGGTAATTACAAATGATTATCCAATGAATTTGCGTGATATATTAGTAGATATGGGAATATCTATGGATGGTGTTTACAGAGAAAAAATATTAGATGCTGGTGTGTATGAATATATAGAAAAATATGCTAGAACCACTGGTGGGGCGAAACGTGGATTATATTGTTATAATTTCTGCTTAGATAGCAATCGTAAAGAGTATCAACCGAGTGGTGCTATGAATGTTAATAAATTTAAAAATATTGCATTTGAGATTAATACGATAGAAACGCCTTTTTCACCAGAGGGAAGTAATGTGGAATATATTTGTGATATGAATGGTAATGCTATTGGTTTCAGAAAAACAAGTGCTATTTTAAATGAATATAATTTTGATTTACGTATATTTGAAGAACGATACAATGTTGTCATTATTCAAGGAGGACGATTAGGTTTAATGAATGCTCGTTAAAACTTTTAAGAAAAGTTTTAGAAAAAGCAAACAAAACTTTCAGAAAAGAATTGCAAAAAAAACAATTAAACTTTATTTTGAAAAAACTTTTTTTAAAAGTTTTGTAAGTTTTAAAATTGATTTAATTTTTATATTATACGTTTAAGTATAAAATAAAATGACAACTCAAAATAATGAAACTCAAACGGAAGTTATAGAAGATACTCCTATTCGATATATACGTGCAATTCCTTTTTATCATCTCCCAGTCATACCGCCTATAATTATTATTGATTTGGAATTTCTTAAAACCTGTCCACAATTAGAAGATGCTACTATTTTCAAAAAACTTTTTGGTTTAGTAGTTGACGATGAAAAATTTTGCTATAAATTAAATTATGATGAAAATCATAATGCAACAATTTTAAAAGATTTTCATATTACAATGGAAGATTGGAATAATTTTATATTCTTTTTAAGACAATCATATATTTCAGATGCAAATTTAAATATAGATTATTTAATGAATGATACCAATTTATTATCCAGAATATTAGATAGATTAAACCATATTATGGAGACATGTCTTAAACTAGGAGGAATTCCTAAGTTTGAAGAATATTATAAAAATTTTCAACAAAAAATAGATCATCATTGTTATTTAAAAAATTTTGCAGAATATAATCCTGTAAATCCTAGGGAAGATAAATTTAATCAATATATATGGGCTTGCTACGCACCACCAGCCAACCAATATTTATTTCATACCACATATAAACCAACTAAAGGATGGTCTGCAACACAATATATGCAAGGAAGATGTACTTGGTATAGAAAACTAAAAAATGGTAATGAAAGTGATATTGATGCGGTTTATACAGAATCTGAAATCGGAGATGATACAGAACAAATTGTAGCCGATACAGATAGTGATATGCCTGAATTAGAAAGTGACTCCGAAATGAATGATGACTCTGACAATGGTTCTAATACCAACTATGATTACACATTGGCAATGTAATTAATTTTAACAATTTGCTGCCCACCTTGCCATGGCTTGAGTTTTAAAACGATTATTATTTTCAATAAACCATTTTTTTTTTCCAGCATCCCATCGTGCACCCCATTTTTTTGCCTCGTCTTTTTCACCATATGGTACATTCAAATAAATTTTCTTTTCTTTTGTTTGGTATGAACAATGTGTTTGACCAATAGCCAAATTTGCTAATCGGTCTGCATTTTCATTTCCTAAACTATGTCGATCCTGTAATCCTGTATGTGCATTAATATGAATAAATTCTATGTTTTTCCGACCTTTGCAAAATCCGTAAGCGACTTTTACTATTTTGGCATTTGGGATTTCTACACCTTTTTTTTTATCCAATTATTTTTTTCACATTTCTCTCCATAATCTGTACAGCACCGAATAGAATATTTCGAATCAGAATAAATAACAATTTTTTCACCATTATCTATCTCTTGTCTAAGAATAGAGAGTGCTTTTATGATTGCCAGTAATTCTGCTACATTATTTGTTTGTGGTCCATTATAAGATTCACTTACATTTCGTGGGTCATCCTTTCCAAAATAAACTCCGAATCCTGCCCTGGCATTGGTTCTTCCGTTATTTGAACATGCACCATCCGTATAAACATAAATAGGTTCTTGTTCTTCCGTTTCACTTTCATATTCTTCTTCTTCTAATTGATTTATACTTGACATAACTTCTCTTTCTATTATTTTATCGTCACCAGAAGATGTCTCTTTTTTCAATTTAATATTTCTTGTAGTTTTTCTTATGATAAATCTCTCCATTTATATAATTAAAATACCTTATATTTAATTATATAGCGAATTAAATATAATGTTAACTAGGTTTATTATATCTATTAAATTTTTAGTGTGACCAGATAGCATCGTATGGTCTGGGGAATTTATTAGGGTCCATTGGTTTATAATTTTTTGAATAGGCTGTTTTAGAACCTCCTAATCTATTATCAGATTTCATTTCATCAATGGCGCCGTCAACAGACCCTTGATATTTTAAATCTCCCATAATAGTTTTAAGTTGTTTTACTTTTGCCGAATCTCTATCTCTCTGACCACATTTACGACGTCTTCTGTATTTTGCATGACGATCCGCTAATGGTTTTTCTAATTCAGTAGCATTTAAAACATTATTAAGAACATTTGTAAGTCTGTCTTTATAAAGAGATGCATTAATTTTATCCATATCATATTTATAAACTATACGACCTATTGCATTATATTCACTATCTTTTAATCTAGGCTCTCTGAATCTCTTAATTCTGGCCAAATCATCCATAAAATCCATACCAATTTGTTCATAATCTAAATTATCACTTTGTTTATCTAATTGACATGAATTTAATGCCATTTGTAGTGATTTATTTGAAAAAAGTCCTGGTCTAGTTCGTGCATAACCATGAGAGTTTTTGGGTATTAAAATGGAACCACAATCATTGCATGCGGAATTATCAATACGTCCGTCGCTAACCCATGGACAATTTCTATATGCTTTTCCCATGAAAATTTCATTTGCACACATATCATTATCGTATTGAGGTGCTAAACATCCATTTGGACACACGCCTTTACCTGATTTTGCAATAAGTCCATTAGACAAACGACTAAACTTGGGATTATTAACATTAAATTGTTGTGTTGTTATGGGAGTCTCTGCAGATTGTGAAGCATGAGTTAATTGATTGTTCTTGTTTGGACCCATTACGTTTTCTGTAACGGTTGTAGGATTTTGTGTAATGGCTGTAGGATTTTGTGTAACGGATGTTGGACTATTTGTAGTTCCTCTCATTTTTTCTCCCATTTGTTTCATTCCCGATCCCAACTCTACCATTTCAGCACCTAAATGCGGTCTTGATTTCTGGTATGCTTCATTAAAATCATTAAAAGAATTATCGAATGCATTTTTAATATAAGGTTGTGCCTTAGTATAAGCACTCATCAAATGAGGTTGAGCCTTTTTAATATCTGTTTCTGCTTTTTTATAAGCAGATTCTAAATGAGGTTGAGCCTTATCTAAATCTGGTTTTGATTTTGAATATGCACTAAACAAATGCGGCATAGCGGTTGAAACTCCCTTCATAAAATCAGGTTTTCCTGATTCTATTGCTTGTTTTAGATTAGGACGACTTTCAATAAATTTTTTTAATTCGTCACCACCTTTTTTTTGAGCATCAGATGCATTTGTAGGCAATTGCATATTTGTCATAGCCTCACCAAATGTCCCTCCTGTATTTAAATAATCCTTAAGATCCATATAAAAGAAAACTAATGTATAAATTATCATAAGTGTTAATGCTAAATAAAAAAACATATATATAATTTAATAATATATTAATTTTACTAAATTATATTTTAGAATACACTCCATGCTGAATTATAAGGTAATACTTTTTTTTTATCATCTTTACAATCATCAGGTTTATATGTATCTGTAAATTTTGCATCATCCATAGGGACTCCTGCCAATTTCAATTTCTTTTTCATCATAGCATTACTATTATCTTCAAACATTCCGGTAATTCTTTTTGTAGTAGATTGAATAGGATTATTCTCTCCAACAACAGAACTTGTAGATAAACTAGAACTTGAAAGCATATTGGAAACATCTGTTAATATTTTTTGAGTATATACCTTCTTTTGTGATTCAGATAAGTGTTCGGATTTAAGTTTAACAACAAATCTACCTAATGTTTCATAATCTGTTTCATCAATGTCTGGTATAGAGAAGTTTCTAATGATTGAAACTTCTTCAATAAAACTTTTACCAATTCTAATATAATTCGTTTGACTTTCTTCTGCTAAATTAATATCTCCTGCAATAAGATGTTTACTTCCTAATACTTTTTTCATAATATCCTCATTAAAAATAGAGTAATCTCGGGGATTTTCAACACTGGCATAATCATTTTCAACTTCTGATTGGGATGTGGACAAGTTATTATCTCCTAATGCTTGACGTTGTTCTTCATGTTTTTGTTCTTGTATAATTATAGGTTCATTTGATGTTGTTGGTTGTTGTTGTTGATTACTTGCATTTTGCATACCTTCAGCAAATACACCGCCATCCGCTAGCGTATAAGAATTTTTATAATTCATAACGTCTACATAAAAATGATAAATGATATATGCAAATATTGCCATAATGCCTAAACTTACAAAAAATGCTCTCATTATATATAATTTTATATAATAATTTAAAATTATATATTTGTTTATCAACCCATTTTTTATATTTTTTTAAAAAGAAAAAAAGTATTATTTTACTAAATGCATATTTAATTGTTGACTTACTACAACAAAAGTAACACATTTACTTATATGTTTAATTTTGTGAGCATTTACATAAGCACATGTCGATCTTATTCCACCTAAATAATCTAAAACAGTTGCTTCAAGAGGTCCCTTATATGGTATTTTTATTACACGACCCTCCGAAGACCTATAATTTGCCATTTTCCCATAATGTTTTGTCATTGCTAATTCACTGCTCATACCATAAAACATTTTATATTTTTTTATATCTCCATTTGACTGTTTTTCTTCTATAACTTCTCCGGGATTTTCATCATGGCCTGAAAAAACTCCCCCACACATAACAAAATCTGCTCCACCACCAAAAGCCTTAGACATATCTCCAGGAGAAGTTATACCTCCATCACCTACAATAAATCCTCCACAACCATGTGCTGCATCAGCACATTCAATAATTGCACTTAATTGTGGAACACCTACTCCTGTTTTTAATCTGGTAAGACATGCACTTCCAGGACCAATACCTACTTTAACACCATCCACCTTACCATTAATAATTAACTCTTCAACCATTTCACGAGTCGCAACATTTCCAGCAATTATAATAGCATCTGGAAAACTTGCTCTTACTTTATCACAATAATTAACAACTTGTTGCATATAACCATTTGCAACATCTATACATATCCATTTTGCTTTTGTAAATTGCATAATATCATGTAAATTAGAAAAGTTACGTTCATCTATTCCTGTAGAAATCATAAAATAATCTGGATCCAAATCTTCTAAATGAGATATTTGTCGTCTTGTTTGAAAATCTTTAAGACTATAAAATTTATTTAAACATGTAATCATTTTATGTTTACTTAACACATCATAAACCTCAAAAGTACCGGTTGTGTCCATATTTGCAGCGATAATTGGTACACCTTTCCATTTTTGTGTAGAGTATTTAAAAGAAAATTCTCTTTCAATATCAACTTGACTTCTAGAACTAATTGTAGTTCTTTTAGGTCTAATTAAGACATTATGAAAATCATATTGAGGTGTATGAATTATTTTCATATCTTAATTAAATTTAGCAATGCATTTTTAAGTATATTTTTAATATTTAATCTATATATATATACATGCCTTCATTATTAGATAAAATGTATGAAGATGGTAAATATGCAGCAAAAAAGAGAGAAAAAAGAAATGCTGATGCTGCAAAAAAAAAGGAAAAAAAAAAGAAACGAGAAACAGATTTAAAAAAAAATAAAAAAAAGAAAAAACAACCTATGTCACGTAATGACCGTATTATGTATACTATAATTTTAGTTATTTGTATACCACTTGGAGTCTTATTTTTTGTATATTATAACGCTTCTTTAATGCATACTATTATATTAGCAAAGGGATTATTTAAAACAGAACAAAATCTAGGAATACCTACAGATCCAGATAGAGTACCATATTCAAAATCAATGTCTCACGGTGCAACTAAGGACCCATCAAATACTGAAAGTGTATTTGATATTATGGATAAACAAAATAAAAAAGTTTCGGGGGTGCAACCTCCAAAAAAACAAACAGGAGGAAGAAGAAAAGTTCAAAGGGGGGGAAATAAATTTAATACTGCCACAAATGAGGCTAAGGCATTTTTAGACCCAACCAAATTTGGATTTCCATATACATGGTATGACAATGATAACATAGTCATGAAAGGAATTAGTAATTATTTTGTAACCTTTTGGACATTTATGAGGGGAGGATTAGTAAAATTATTAGATATTTGTAATGAATCATTTTATAAAGAAGGATATCAAGGCTATCCTGCAGATTTAGGAGGACAAGTGTTTGATTTTGTAAAATTTTCAATGATTCTTCCATTAATATCTGTTATTATATATGCTGGTAATATATGTTTAGGAACTGTTGGTCTATTTTGGTCTTCAATTAGTAATCAAACATTACTTATTTTATTTTGGTTAACATTGGGTATATTAAGTTTAGTTATAGGTACTATAACTACTATAGCAGTAGCAGGAGTAACAGTGTCATATCTTAATATTTTTGTGGCTATTGCATTTATAATGCTTACAATTGCAGTATGTTATTTTTGGCCATATGGATTCTTTTGGTTTTATTTACAGGCAATGATACTTAAGATGGATGAATCTAAAAAGAAATTATTTAGAAATTATCTTAAAAATTACGAACTTTGCTGGATATTGTCTATCGTTTCACTTTTAGGGATTAGTATTTCTTATATATGGGAGTGGCATATTATACCACTTGTAGCATTTGGTGGAGTAGGAGGAACCTTTATTCTACTTAGAGCAATGGGGTTAATTTAATTTACCTTTTTTAATAAAATTGATTTTAAAACTTATGTTATATTATTTTTTAAAATATGTCAAGAATAAAACCTTATGCTACAAATCAAGAATCATGGAAAAGTATACTTGGAAAAAATCTAAGAATCCCCATGAATCAGCGTGAATATTCATGGGGATTAGAAGAAATATCTAGTTTTTTAGATGATATATTTAAAATTTACGAAGAAAATAAATATGTTGAAAAAATGGGTTCAATTATAAATTTAAAGTATAACGGTGCTAATGATATTTATGATGGACAACAGAGAATATTAACTACAATTTTAATTCTTAAGGTTATTGGATGTTTATCGCCAAAACTAAAAAATAAAATCAATCAATTATTAACAATAGATACTGAATTAGACACATTAACACAAGAACAAGAACAAATTAAAGAAAAGTGTAACACCAATATAATACCAAAAATCTATTGTATTAATCCATATGATATGGACGGATTAATTAATATATTTAATAATAAGATAACTTCGTGGGTTGAATATTTATCTAATTTTGATAAATATGAATCATTTCATGATCATGGGGAATATGTTTGTAAAAAATGTGAGGCTATTATAGTACGCAAGCACGATTTTATTAGACATATAACTAAACAACATAAATATATATTACTAGAATCAAGTTCTAAATTATGTAATGCTTTTCTAGAAATTTATAACTATTTTGCTCTCAAAAATTATAATGAACAATCATTAATTAATTTATATAAATTCATACTGGACGATATTGATATTCAGTATTATGATTGTACTGACCCAGAATATGTTAGTAGAATATTCGATTGGGAAAATAATAGAGGAAAATCGGTAGAAACATTAGATATAATTAAAAACCCTATTCTGGTTCAAATTCCAAATGATAAAAAAATAGAAGTATATGAAAGATGGGAGAATTTAAAACACGAATCAAATAATATTTATAAAAAGGGTTTTGGACAAAAAATATTTAATATAGCAATTCAATTATATAATAATGAAATTAAAAGAACAATAAATCTTGAAGAATTATTTAAATCTATTATTGAAAGTGAAGACACTTATCTAGAAATAAATAAATTCTTCGAAATTGTAGAAAAATTATTTGAAATTATGGCTAAAATTAGTGATGATAAATTTGGAAGGTTGATTAATAAGACATGTAGAATTTCTTTAAATTGGGAAGCATATATGTGGTGTTTATTACCCATATTTTATAATACTGATACTATTGATTCTAAATTAATTAAATTACTGACTAAATGGTATTTTAGAAATCTTCAATTTAAAACTAGAAGTTTCAATAATCTATGTTATTCAAATACATTTATTGAAATAACAAATAAATTTTTAAAAGACACTGATTTTAATTATTTTAATGCAATCGAAAATTGTCTAAAAAAAAATAAAGATTACCAGCTGAATGATGAAGATTATATACGTTCATTGACAAGTATGAATTTTAAATCAACAAATGCTATATATTTATTACTATTTTTAGAAACTGTAACTACTACAGACTTAAATAATGTTTCGTTAGAGTATACACTTGAACATATTTACTGTCAAAAAAATAAAGGAAACCTTTCGGATCAATCACTAATGAATAATATTGGAAACTTGACTTTAATTGAAGGTAAAAACAGTAATAATGGTCACAAAGGCAATAGTTCACTAGGTTCGAAAGATTATAGTAAAAAGATAGAATCATATATGGGAAGTAGTAGTTCTATTACACGTACTATAGCAAAAACATATAAAATATTTACAGAAGAAACTATTTGTGAAAGAAATAAAATTATTGTAGAGTTGTTAAATAAACACACTAATTATTAAGGGTTTATTTTAATAGTCAAATGTATAAAAACAAGATCCATTAAACATATTATCAAAAAAAATTATATTTTACTATTTTATATGATAGCATTTATTAAATTGCTTTTCAAAAAATTTGAAAAATTTCACCCTGTTGTTCAAGTTCTATTAACCTTCGGACTTTTATTTACATTAAGATACGTTTATACAACATTTTTATATAGTTATTTTAGTGCATTTAATTTGGAAGGATTTGGTCAACCTAAAGAATTAGTTTATTTTCATATGAATGGTTGTGGACACTGTAAAAACTTTACACCAATATGGGACCAATTTTCTTCCAGTTATAGTGGAAACTTAAAACTAAGAAAGGTTGAACGTGCAGACGCAGTAAGTGAATTAGAAAAATATGAAGTCAAAGGATTCCCTACTATTTTATTACTTGATGGAAATGGTGGAAAAAAAGAATTCCAAGGTGATAGAACCATACAAGGATTAGAATCATTCATACAAGGTTAATCTTCATTTTCACACCAAATACTATCTATAAATTTATAAATTCGGTTTAAATCTAATTTATTAATTTCGTAATTTTCATTATTAAATAATTCAATAATATACTCAAAATTATGATTTTTTCTTAAATTTATAAAAAAAGAAAACATATCTTTTACATCCATAGATAATTGAGAACATAGATTACTAATAAAAAGAGAATTATTGTATTCTGTTGAATATTTTGTCAATACTTTTGTAAATCTCACATTTTGACTTGAAGGATATTTTTTCTTTTGTATATATTTACTATGAAATAAATAATGGTTATAGAATGTTTTGATAAGAGAACTCATTTCATTAAAAATCCAAATTTGTTTTTGAAATGTAATTCTATCAATATAATCTGAAAAACATATATTATCAAGAATTTCATTATAAAAAACCAAACTATCTTTTTTAGGATAATCCTCCAATTGGTCCACTAAATTTTCATGATATAACAAACCTACACTTGTTCTATCAGTTTCATTCATGACCTCTAAATGATTTTCTATTAAATACCTCTTTTGAAATAATAGTTTAATAATATCTTTAACATCTTCATTATAATTTTTTTGTTTAAACATATTTTTTATTAATTGATTTTTCAATATTTTTTCTTGATTTTTATAAATATTATATGTTGAATTTAATTTACATAAATCTCCCTGAATAAACTCAGACATACTTTTAGTTAACTCAATATCCAATGTAGGCATTAATATATTAATAAGTTGAGTAGTTTGTTGTATTGTGGGAGTTTTAAGTTCAATTGTTAAACAAACCTTCATAATTTCTTTTATTTTTTTATCAATATGTTGATTACCTATACATATAATAGGTGTCATTGTACTTTTCTCTTTTTTTTGTTTTTTTGTTTTTTTTGGACGTATTAATTTTATTAAAGAATTAATTCCTCCTTTATCACCACTATTCATACCGTCAATTTCATCCATAATAATCGCAATTTTTTTTGTTTTTTTTTTGAAATAAACTCAAGACATTGGTATCTGCCATATTATGTTTAGTGATATTTTCAATAATGGATTTGTTTCTGACGTCACCTGCATCATATTTTATAATATCATATCCTAACTTTTTTAAAACCAAATTAACAAAACAACTTTTTCCACAACCAGGAGAACCATATACAAAAATACCTCGGCTTGTTTGCAAATTGCTTTTATTTTTTTCAAAATGTTGTAAAGCATCAATTAATTTTTTTTCACACTCTTCTCTATTTAAAATTAAATTTAGATTTAATTGGTCCATCTTACATTCTTTTTCCTTGTTTTTTTAAACTTATATTTGATCTTATCTTTATTTTTATGAATAATTTCTTGACATCTATTTTTAATTTTATAGTGTTTAGAAAAATAAATTAATTCATCAAATCTATTTGAAAAAAAAATATTTTTATATTTATATTTTTTGCTGTAATTATTCATATTTATAGAATTTATTACTTGAATAAAATGGTTTAAATATGTATCAAAAACTAAGTATAAATTTTTTCTTATTAAAAATCTATAATAGGCTCGTTCCATTAACAAATCACATGTTAATTTTTGTTTATAGTTTTCTAACCAATAACTTTTATTAGTCAAACTCAGAGCATATTTAGGAACATAAGGAAAAATTCTATATATTACTACATCTTGGGGAAATTTAATAAAATCCATTAATAAATAATTTTATTAAAAATTATGACAAATTTTTGAATTAACAATCACCGGAAATACCGTCCCATTCAATGGAACAACTTTTAGCAAAAAGACATTTATTTTTTTTTCCATCCGGGCCTAAATATTCTGGAGTAGAAAAGTTTACTGAATTGGGACAATTAATTCCTAAACGTTGAGAATTTAAACATTTACCTGTTGATGCATCTTTTTGCCAATAATCAGGACAAGCACTAATCTGAGGAGGATATTTAGAATTAGTTTTTGCCTGAACCATAAGTATTGAAAGAACAATCATTAATAATAAAAATAAAAAAATAGCAGTATAACTAACAATCTTTTGAAAACTAGCCATGTATATAATCATAAAATATAATATTTTTTTATTATATATTATAAATGAACGTTAATGGAAGAGTTAATATTTTAGAAGAACACTCTCAAAATGTTTTTAGTTTATATGATAAAATACCAATTGATCAAAAGATTACTAGTTATAATGATGCTATGACTGGTAATTTTGAAAATTCAAATTTATCTCGCGCATTTTTTTCTGCTAAAAATATTATAATTATACAGAATGCTTTAATGGCCGGTGTACATAAAGCATCAAATGGACGATTCAATATTGGTTATCAAAATGAAGATACATTAAAAATTATTATGAGAAGTGTTTTTCTCCAGCATTCTGCAAATTTATGTACAAATATAACCGAACAAATAGTAGAATTAAATAAAATAGTAACTGAATATTGTGTACCAAAGTTATGCAGTGAAGCAAGTGCATATATCAAATATAAAAATGACGTTAGTACATTAGCAGTTCCTCTAAACAGACCTATTTCTACTTATAACAATAACGTATTAGAACTTAAAAACTTCTTTTAAAAATTATATATATGTCTTTTTGGAGTTATTATTTTAACAACCTATTTTTTAATTTCGTACATTCAAGTCTTAATAATGTATATAATAGGAAAATGTCCAATAATTTTACAGCATTAACACATGCTGTAGGTAGCACGTTATTGGCAGGGAGATATTTGATATATACTAAAAATATGGACAATTATTATAATTTGATATCGTATAGTTCTGCATATTTTATATATGATTTATCATATCTTATTAAATATTGGGAACCAAAACCTTTAAATTATGCTTATATTTATCATCATTTGGCGTCATTGTATTTAATGCATGAAGATCCACATAAATATTATGGTGGTCATATTTTATTTTTTGGTGAGTTATCCAACATACCTAGTTATTTTGTTTATTATTATCAAAAGCAAAAAAATAAAAAAAATTTAGTTAAAAGATTAAAATGGTTACAGTTTATTTTGTATGCCACTATTAGAATTCCTGTTATGACAAAAATATTGAGTGGTGCATATTATAATTCTAAAGAAAAAGATGGAAGTATTGTACCGTTTTTGGTAGGTGCACCCGTTTATGTATTGGGATTAATATGGACAAAGAAGTTATTTAATAAACTTTACTAATTAAAAGTTATATTTTTAATTAAGTTATTATTATTTTACGCCAAAATAATAATAAATTGTTTGTATAAATGATACTTACATTTTCAGAATGCGGTTATAAAGTGAAGGATTTAGTTGGAGGTAAAAATTCTTCTTTAGGAGAACTATACCATCTTTCTAAAAAGTTAGATTTTAATATAGCAGACGGATTTGCTATAACCACCACATTTTACATGGAATTTATTAAAAATAATAAAATAGATCAATTAATTGAGCCTATTATTAATGAAATAAATAGTAATAATATTAGAGAACTTAATTTGGGTTCTAAAAAAATAAAAGAATTATTCAAAAGTTCTATTTTTACAAAAAAGCAAATAAATTTAATTTTTAATAGTTATAAAAACTTAATATCAAAGTATAATCATGATATTCAGGTGGCTGTAAGATCTTCTGCTGTTTGTGAAGATTTACCTAACGCTTCTTTTGCTGGACAACAAGATACTTATTTAAATGTTAATAAAAATAATTTATTGGATTGCATTAAAAACTGCTTTGCATCTCTTTTTAATAGTAGGGCTATTTCTTATAGAAAAACCAATAATATTAGTTTTGAAGATGTTAAAATTTCAGTAGGTGTGCAAAAAATGGTTCGATCTGATATAGGATCTGCTGGTGTTAGTTTTTCAATTGATCCTGAAACTGGATATGATAAAGCCATTGTAATTAATTCTGCTTTTGGATTAGGTGAATTAGTTGTTAGTGGAGGAGTAAAGCCTGATGAGTTTATTGTTGATAAACGAACCGTCGGTTTAAATATACAAGACCCTATTTTAAGTAAGCAATTGGGAGAGAAATTTACAAAAATTATTTATTCCAAAAATGGTGTAAAAGAAATCAAAACTGATAAAAATGAAATAAAACAATTTAGTTTAACAACAACACAAATTAAAGAATTGGCTTTCTATGTTAAACAACTTGAAGAACAATACAGTATAATATTTAATAAAAAAATGGGTGTTGATGTAGAATGGGCAGTAGATGGATTAGATGACAAAATATACATTATTCAAACACGTCCTGAAACTGTTCATAATAATAAATCAAACATCTTAAAAAAATATAAACTTATGGAAAAGGGAAAAAAAATTATTAGCGGTGTTGCAGTTGGAGAGAAAATATCTTCAGGAAAAATTAAAAACCTAAAAGATATTAGTGAATTTAAAAATTTTTCTAAAAACGATATTTTAGTAACAAGTATGACCACTCCAGACTGGGAACCTATTATGAAAAAATCATCAGGTATCATTACAGATAAAGGAGGACGAACATGTCATGCTGCTATTGTTGCACGAGAGTTAGGTATTAATGCTATAGTAGGAACAACAGATGGCAGTAAAAAATTAATGGATGATGATGAAGTAACTATGTGTTGTGCAGAAGGAGAGATAGGAGTCGTATATAATGGAAAATTAGATTTTGAAATAGAAGAATTAGAAATAAATACAGATAAAAAGTTACCTGTAAAATTAATGTTAAATGTAGGATCTCCAGAACTTGCATTTTCAGCAAGTATGATACCAAATATGGGAGTAGGGCTAGCAAGATTAGAGTTTATTATTAATAATTATATTAAAGTACATCCTAAGGCTCTTTTAGACTATCCTATATTAGAACCAAAATTAAAAAACAAAATACAAAGCATTATGGGTGTTGAAACAGATGGTCGGGCTTTTTTTATTAATAAATTGGCAAAAGGAATTGCTAAAATTGCATCAGCATTTTACCCAAATGATGTTATTGTACGATTGTCTGACTTTAAATCAAATGAATATAAAAATTTAATAGGAGGACACTTGTATGAACCAGATGAAGAAAATCCTATGATTGGATGGCGTGGTGCATCTAGATATTACTCGCACGATTATAAAGATGCATTTGCTTTAGAATGTTTGGCTTTAAAATATGCCAGAGAAAAAATGGGGTTTGATAATATAATTGTAATGATTCCTTTTTGTAGAACTCCCAAAGAATGTAATGATGTTTTAAATGAAATGAAATTACATGGATTAGAAAGAGGGAAAAATAAATTAAAGGTTTATTTAATGTGTGAAATACCCAGTAATGTTATAGAGGCAGATGTATTTTCACAGCATGTGGATGGTGTATCTATAGGAGGGAATGATTTATTGCAATTAACATTAGGTGTGGATCGTGATTCTGATAAAATTTCTTATTTAACTAACCATGAAAATCTTAGTTATAGGCGAATGATTCAAAAAGCAATTGAAACATATAAAAAATATGGTGTAAAGGTTGGATTTTGTGGACAACAACCTTCTGACAGTGTAGAATTTTGTGAGTTTTTAGTCAATTCTGGAATTGATTCTATTTCTGTCACAAGTGATTCAGCCATTAAAACATATCAAAAATTGTCTTATATGTAATTTTTTAAAAAATGTAATTCGTATATAATAAATATAAAGAGCATTTATATTTATTATATAGGATCAAGTAGTTAAAAGCACCATTGGTGTAAAGGTAGCATGTAAGACTTCCATTCTTGCGAGTCCCGGATGGTGCACTTTGGGGATGTAACTCAAATTGTAGAGCGTTCGCTTTACATGCAAGAGGCACTGGGATCGATGCCCCGCATCTCGAATTCGTGAATGAAAAAAATTTAAAAGTATTGTAATACTTTATATGTCACAAAAGAAAATTAAATTATTAGGTGAAATGCCTGATGAACTTCAATTAAAAATATTTGATTACGCCGTAAAATGCAAAAAAGACCAATGTTATTATATTAATAAACAACTAACAGAATTATTACATAAAAAATTTGAAAAATGTAGAGGATATGAAATGTTAAATACTATTGTTTGTAAAAATTGTGATTATCATGCCTTTATATTTATGCAATATTTAGGATGCAATTTTATTTGATTTATTGCATCATGTAGTATAGTCATGTAGCATAATTATATTCTTAAAATTATAAATGTGTACCTACATGTATGGAGGCACTAAAATCAACCCCTATAGAATTAGTAGAACATATTTTGGAATATACATTAGAATGTAAAAAAGAAGAAAATATAATTATAAATAAAAACTTAGTTGAAAAATTTAAAGAAAAACAAAAAAGATGTAGTTATAAAAATATATGGGGTCATACTTTTTGTAGAAAATGTGATAAAGATGAATTGGATTATATTAAATATCTTAGAATTCGATTTTTATTTGGTCCTACGAAGTAAATATATGCCGTGATGTCCGAGAGGTTAAGGAGTGCGACTTGAAATCGTTTGAGATATGCCCGAGTAGGTTCAAATCCTCCTCACCGCGCAATAATATAATAATTAAAACTATTAAATTTTAATTATTTAATTAAATATATAATTAAACGAACAATATAAACATTTTAATTTATAGAACAACACTTGCTACATCCATCTGGTTGAACTTGAACATCACTCGTAGTTGCCTCATTTCAGGCGGAATCATCTGCCTTAGTCTCTTCTTCAGATGGGCTACCAGACTGAAAGTACGGTTTCGTCTGGATATTAGAACGAGCCATAGCATCATCAACTACTGGTTCTACACTAATATCACAAATAGGCGACCAGTTGAGCATCCATGAATTGAAAGCGCTTACATCACTACACTCACAAATACACATACCACCAGAACCACTGAGTTTGTGCCATCGACCCACAATCTTAATACTATCCCCAGCATCCTTAAGGTCGTCAGCAGGGGTCATTTTACCGAATGCATTCCAGCATGGAATACGGTTAGCAGAAGAAACACTCCAATTAATCAAAAAAAGCATTATATCATATTATTGTATCTTCTTTTTAAGTCGATATCCCATAATTTATTTTGAAAAAAAAGAAATATTTTTTATAAGTAAGTATGCCCGTTTTAATTGGAATACACTCCAAAATATATGAAGTTTCTGATTATTATTCGAAACATCCTGGAGAAGGTATTATGAATGTTTATTTAAAAAATTTTCATAGAAAAAACCCTACAGATCTTTTTGAAAGATATCATAATACAAACGAGTCAGATGAATTATTAATAGAGGCTCAAAATAATAACTTTAAAAAAACCCAATCTGGTATTTCATTTGTATGTCCATTTTTTTTTAAACACAGAATACCCAAATATTTTCACTACATAAATGAAGATAATTTAGAAAATGAAATAAAAAAAATATTTTCAGGAAAAGAAAACAATTGTTTTATAGTAAGACGCAATATTAAAGATAATGAAAAAACCTTAATCATTACATATTTTGTAAAAAATAATAATATTATTAGTAATAAATATATAATAAAATTCAATAATTTGTGGCTAGGTTCGCTATATTTTAATAATAAAATTTATGGTGATAAAGAAAAAGATGTTGAAAAATTAATAGAAAATATGATGAAAGAATTTGAACCTATCTATTCATAAAATAAAGTTAAAATAAAGTAAAATATATAAAGTAAAATAAGTTATTAATTATATAATGGATAAATGGTCTTGTTATATAATTAAAAATGAAAAATACACTTACGTTGGAGTATCTAATAACGTAGAAAAAAGATTAAGAGCCCATAATGGAGAAATAAAGGGAGGTGCAAAATATACTACAAGTAAAGGATGTGGGTGGAAACACATATGTATAATAAGAGGTTTTCCTACCAAAATAGAATCATTACAATTTGAATGGGCCTTAAAACACATACCTCCCAAAAAGGCAGGTGGAATTAAAAATAGAATAAAAAAATTAGAAATATTATTAAATAAAGAAAGGTGGACGAGAAATTCACCTTTAGCCGAAACTATGCCTTTGATAATAGAATGGAAAGATATAGAATATATCAACAGTAATATGGAATTACCTGTATTTATAAATCAAATTATGAGTTATGATAATCCATAATTTATAATAATTCATAATTATAAATTAATCAACTATACCTATATTCTTTGAAATATTATTTGAAATATTTTTACCAAATAATAAATTGTATGCAGAATATCCAATAATATATAATAAATATATTTCACCTAAATGCCATGGTGCACCATACATTCGTTGTCCATATAAATATCCTATTCCACCAACTAATCTAAAAATCCATACTATTGCCCCTGCTATTGCAACTTTTGTTGGTTGAAAAAATCCCGCAATTAAAAATAAAGGCATAAATACGGACATTACTTCTACATTATTTTGGTGCACACGCTGTGCTCTATAATAATTTAATACTTGGTCTTCAGTTAAATTTAATTTTTTTATTTCACTATCTCTAGGATACAGCGTAGGTGCTTTAATATTTGTAGAACTTCTTTCTTTCATTACAGGAATCAACATTAAAACCTGCTGCGTAATATATAAAATTAATGCAATAATTAATACATAACCATATTCTCTTTTTATATTCATTATAACTAGGGAAATTATTTATAAAATATAAATAAAACTAATTCATTTTATTTGGTATTTATCCTTATAATAACCCAACCCTTTTGAACAATTTTTAAAAATATAACCTTGTTTAGCCCCATTAAATTTATTACTAGGTATAAATTTATTACTTGGTATATTTTTTTTTGAATTTACTAAACCTTCTTTTTTTGCACTTGAATTATAATAATAATACATTAGTAATAAAATTAAAAAACTACCAATTATAAAAATCATATATAATATATTATATACAATATATTTAGATTGCCAATGTATAAATTTAATAATTTACATTACTAATTTTACGTTTTGCTTTTTTTAATTTTTTTTTCACCAAATCTAAATACATTTTGATTTCTTCGTCAGTCATAATTTCCCATAATGTAATTATTTTAGTTTTACTATTTCCATGTTCTTTCATAAATTTAAAAAATAAATGAACAGTGGGACCATTATATTTTATTAATTTTTTATATTGCAATGTTTTAAAAAAACTTCTTGATAATTCAGTATTTACACATTCATTTATATTTAATTGTTTTAATAAATCTTTACTTAACCAATCCATTGCAGTATCATAACTATCTGCCAATACAGTATTTTTTACTCTAGTTGATGTATCATCTATTGCATTCATATTCTTAAAATGAACATGTAAAATATAATGAAATTTTAAAAACATATTTATTGTTTTTATGATTGTGGGGTTTGACGGATATTTATTTATAGAATCTAATAATATTTTTGACTGTGGGGAATATGTGTATTTCTGTATTAAAAAAATAATTTCATCTGGTAATTTTTTTAATAATTTGTTTAATTCGTTTAATTTGTTTAATTCGTTTAATTTGTTTAATTTGTTTAATTCGTTTAATTTGTTTAATTTGTTTTTATTACCTTTTTTTAAAAAGGTATTTAAATTTTCCATATACTTTATCTATACTTTACTCTTTTTAACCTTTTTCTTTTTCTTTTTTTTAGTTGTCAATCCCTTTGAACGATTTACTCTATCAATCTTATATTGTTCATATTCTTTTTCCAATATTCGCAATTCACGCAACCACATCTTTTGAATAGTTGTTTCTTTTACAATATTAAGTTCGGCTTCTTTATCACCCTTTTCTTTAAGTAATGCCTGAAAGTTTTCCTCACATACACTATCCATAGGCATTTTTCTCAAATATTTATAATCATCATCTCCATTCATTATAGCATAATCTCTTGTTTTCAAAAGTTGAATAATAACATCCTTCTTTTTCTTTCTTAAATCAATCACTTCATCACAATTTTCTTTAATAAATCTAGCCTTATTGCTAATCAAAATTAGTTGATTTTCAAGCATATCAATAATGTAGGACTTTCTTCGGGCATATGCATCTAATCGAATACCAACAAATTCATTAATAATATCATAAATAGTATCATATTTTCTTAATTGTTGATCTTTATTAAACAAATACATATTGGAAGTTTTTTTTGTTGTTGTCAAATTAAATGCTTTCTCAAGACCATTAATATGTTTACTAATATTTTTGGAAATCAAATCTGGCAACTTTCCTAGATGCAATTTTACAGTAAATTCCACAATAGTATCTGTACAAGAATCAATATATGTTTTCACAATTGGCTCTTTCTTTTTTCCTGATTTAGTTTTATCTTCAATAAGAGTTTCCAAATATGCTTTATAATCACTTGTCCATGTACCAATAGGAAGTTCTGTAATTCTAATTGTATCATGACTTACTATTTCATAAGATCCCTTAAACAAGAATTTATCAGATTCTATTTGAATAATTTTTCCCTTAAAACCCTCATAATAAGGTTCAATCTTATGTAAATTTGTTTTATCTGGTTTTTTAATGGAATACTTCAAATAATCTATAATCTGAGTTGGATTATAACACAACCCTTCATAACTGAATCCAGTTCCAATTCCTTTTCCTCCATTTACCAAAATCATCGGAATAATTGGAATATACCAATCAGGTTCTACTTGAGTTCCATCATCATCCAAATAATTCAAAATATACTCATCGTCTTTGGGAAATACAAATCGAGTGAGAGAGTTAAGCATTGTAAAGATATATCTTTCACTTGCCGAATCTTTACCACCTTCCAAGCGAGTACCAAACTGACCATTTGGCAAAAGTGAATTAATATTATTAGAACCAACAAATTCTTGTGCAAGACCAACAATCGCCTTATTCAAACTCATTTCACCATGATGATAACATGAATGTTCAGAAACATATCCTGCAAATTGTGCCACTTTAATTTCTGTTTTCAATGGTTTTTTAAAAGCACAAAATATAATTTTTCGTAGACTTGTTTTAAATCCATCTACCATAGATGGAATACTTCTTTCACAATCATATTTCGAAAAATGAATCATTTCACGGTCAATAAAATCCTCATAATAAATACTATCATTATCTGGACATAGAGTTGCATGTCTATCATAATTTCCCAACCATAATTTTCTATCATCTGCACGGGTTTTATTAAATACCTTATCAATAGCATTATCACTTTTATCCTCGTTATAATTAAACCATACTACCTTCTTCTGTGCAAAATATTCTTTAAATTCTTTAGCAGTACTTGTACCTAAACCCTTATAATATTTCACCCTCCACCCTTTTCCTCCATTATTTTTATTTTTCCATTTTTCATAATCACTATCATTATAAAATGATTTTACTTTTTTTCCTTTTGTTGCTTTCAAGATTGGAGTATTCATAAATCCCAAAAAGTTTGGAATCTTTACTAAATCTTTCCATTGTGAATGAAACATATTAATTCCCAATCCTTTAATATGACTACCATCCAAATCCTGATCTGTCATAAACAAAATTCTCCCATATCTCAATGATTTCTTTGCAGTATTGTCGTCATAACTTTTATTTGAAATCAACCCAACAATCTTTTTAATATTTACAATTTCAGCATTTTGATTGATTCTATTTTGATTTTCATTAAGAGTATTCAATAACTTACCCTTCAATGGAAATACACCATAAGTATTTCTGTCTTCTTTACTCAAACCCGATACAATTCCTGCTTTCGCTGAATCTCCCTCGCACAAAATAAGAGTACACTGATCTGATTTTGTACTTCCTGCGAAATTTGCTCCCATATACTTAGGAATCCCTCGAATATTTCTAGTTTTTCTACCATCCGTTTTCTTAGTAAGTTTACTATCTTTAATTTCTGTCAAACTAATAGCCGCATCCATAATACCCATCTTTGCAAGTTTATCAATAAATTTATCACTAACTTGACACTTAGAACCAAATTTTGATTGTGGCGTATTCAATGATTCCTTTGTCTGACTATCAAAACTAGGATTTTCAATAATACAATTTACAAAAAGCATAATTTGCTCCTTAATTGTAGTAGGTTTAACCTTAATTTTTCTTTTCTTTTCAATATATGTAGACAATTTTCGCACAATTTGATTTAAAAGATACTCAACATGTTTCCCCCCCTTAATAGTATTAATACCATTTACAAAGGAAACTTGTGTGAATTCATCTAATGGACTTACACAAGCAACAACCTCCCACCTATCATTAGGTTTCTCATATACACGTTTTGTTTCAGATTTAGGTCCGATATATGAATCAATATACTGTTCAAAATTTTTATTGTGAACTAGTTTACCATTAAACTTAACTTTCACGCGATTATCAGTAACAATTCCAATATCATATGTTCTTTTCTTAAAAAGATTAAACATATCATCTGTCAAACCTTTAATACCAAATCTTTCATAATCTGGTAGAAACTCAACCTTAGTATATGGTCCAGACTGTGTTTTTATAATTTTTGGCGGTTCAATAGTTGTAAGATTATCACAAAACGTTTGTTTATACTTTTTTTTGCGGACATGATCAACAGTTTCTATTTTACCCCATTTTGAATAAATCAATACAAGTTTAAATCCAAAACCATTCTTTCCACCAACAATTTTCTTTTCTTCTTTATTATAATTAGTGGATGTTCTTAAATGACCAAAAATCATTTCTGGAATCCATAATTCATTTTCAGGATGTTTGGCTACATCAATTCCATTACCATCATTATACATTGTAATAACTCCTGTTTTTCTATTCACATCAATACTAATTTCAGTTACTGGAACAATATTTTTTTCCTTGTTTTTCTTTTTTTGTTGAAGTCTAATAACGTGATCTCTACAATTTACAATACCTTCATCAAAGAGTTTATACAAACCACCTATAAAGTCATAATCTTGATATGTAATTTCATCATTTTCATTTAATGTCCAATATTTTATAGTATCGCTATCAATAGGACCAATATATGTATCTGGAGCATCTAGAATATGCTCTATATCGGTTTTCTGTTGATAGGTTTCTGCTAATTTTTGTTCAGCCGAGGATGATGTCAATGACATAATAAAGATATTGTTGTATATCATCTTTAAATATTTTTCAATTTTTGTTATTTAGTTTTTTTGTTATTTAGTTTTACATAAATTAAATAACATAAAAATAATCTGATTTTTAATATAAAAAATTATATTATATTACGCTTCATCCTGAGTAATTATAAAATGAAGCAATAATTCAACCGGTTTTGTATTTGCATTACCATTGGAAATTAAAATAGATAAAATTAATTTATTATCCTTTTTCAACTTGGTTTGAGGTATACTATAATTTTCTAAATGTAGATTTATACTTTCAATAAGTTGTTCATATGAAAGTGCATTATTAATATTACAATTATTTAATTCAGTCCATTTATCAGCGATCATTAACTCGCGAGTAATATCTATATATGAACTACGAGACCATTTATCACTTGTTAAACCAACATCTTGTTCCCATAAATTTATAACTTCTCTCATTAAATTATAACCATGATTTTCTACAGGTTTACCTGATCCAGATGCATATCTCCATCCTTTTATTAAATGTTTATTATTAGATAATATAGATAATGCCGTTTGTAATATTGGCATACCAAATTCTTTGTTATATTTATAAAATAATTCTCTCATATTATCACCAGTAATACCATAATACTGAGAAAGTTGGGTTGTACTTCCACTATATTCAAAGAGTTCAACTTTATGAGAATTAGATTCTGTAATACTTTCAGTATTAACCTTAAGTTGTGCAAATACAACTCCTTTACTTGTAGAAACATTAACTGGATCAAGGACTTCTAATATACTTTGTAAGTGATGAATAACTCCGTTTGTTGCCAAAAAATCGGCATTAATTATTTTAGATATATTATCTCTAGCAATAACATATAAATCATTACTGGAGTCTTTATGAAATTTTAGTTTAGCACCAGACAAAGTGGAAACTTCTGTATTAGAAGAAGAAAGTCCGTCGATATCAGATAACTTATAGTTTCCTAAAACCACATGTGATTTTAAAAATTCTATTTTCCGTACGTCAGTTAAACCGGAAAATGTAGAATTATAGATTGAAAAAGCATTACTATTTGGAGCGAGAATTGTATATTTTGTATTAATATCATCTAATGTATCTATTATATTATATTGAACTAAATAAGTATATAAGGTTTCTAATGCTGTCTTTGTATTTGCATTCGTAGTAATATCCGTCCTAGAAAATTCTATTATATTTTTGACCGTATTTGTTCCAGCAGTAGGTTTGGGCAATGTAGAGTCATATACCCATGGTCCAGCGGGGGGAAATAAAGTAGCCATATATATATATTTAACATAATATAATTTTTTTATTATTAAAATTATATTTAAACAACATAACCAAATAAATACCAAACATATTGCCACCAAGTCAATCCACCTTTTTTTTGATATTCGATTTCTAATCTTATATAAGAATCTTTAAGCAATCTTTGTAAATCCTGCGTTTCTTCTCTTAAAATATCTATTTTTTCACGGTTTTCCCACATTTATTAGTATATTGATATAAAATATTTTATTGATATAAAAATTTTTAAATATTTAGTAATATTTAAATATATTTTTGATTCGTAAAATATATTTTCTCAATATAATTTATAATGGTTAGAAGAACTAGAAAAAGTAAACGCGGCTCTAATGGTAAATATAACATGAATGGAAAAAGTTTCCATATGCTTGTAGGTTCTCGTGCACAAGTTATGAACGGTACTGCTTACAAAACCACATATGGTGCTGTTAAGCCTAAAGGCGATGCTCTTACTAAGGCACATTTGAAATACAATAAAAATGGTAGAATTGTATCTAAAATTAAAAGTTCTAAAAAAGGAAAACTTTTAGCACAGTTAAGACGTGCAGGATACACTACTAAAAAAGGTAAATTTGGTGCAGTTAAAATTAACGGATCAAGTACAAGAAAAAGAAGAAAAACTCATAAAAAGAATAAACGAAGATGTAGACATAAGACCGGTAAAAGAAAGGGTAAATTCAAGAAATGTTAAATATAAACAATATTTATTTAATGATATATATTATTAATTAAACTTATAAGACCAACAACAGATATTCTGTTGTTTGTATTATATACTAAACATCTTTCAACAATAATTCCTATATTTTTAGGAACTTTATTTAAATATTTATTTAATATTAATAATACTTTATTTGATGTAGAAATATTAGTTGCATATTTATCCTCTTCAATATTAAATATAAAGGCATTTGTATAAAGCAGAAAGATTATAACCCCTATCGACCAAATATCTGTATTATAATAAATTTTTTTATAAAATAACATTTCTGGAGAAATATATCCAAAAGTCCCTAGAATATTATTTATTTTGCAATTTTTATAATTTCTACAAAAATTAAGATCAATAATATTAATTTTTACTGGATTTGTAGACTGAATAATAATATTTTCTGGTTTTACATCTAAATGAACCAAATTTAAAGTTAATAAACTTTCTAATCCATGTAATATTTGCAACATAGTTTCTATAATTAAATTTTCATTATTATAAAATATGTTGATTTTACTAGTTTCACATATATAACTAAATAAATCAACGCCCTGAATGTAATCATAACAAATTACATCATTTAAATTTTGTTTAAATGAACAAAAAAATTTAGGAAATTTTTCATTATTTAGGTTAGATATTGTTTTAAGTAATTTAATTTCTTGTTCAACACATTCCTCCCAGCCTTCTTTTATTACTTTACAAGTTATGTGTTTATTTTTTGTTACTTGTACTTTAAATACATTTGAACTTGCACCAAATCCTATATAATTATTCTTTCGTGTTTTAAATAATTCATTTTTTATATTTTTTATATTATTACTTATATTTTCTGATTGTATATCTTCTTCATCTCTTACCTGACTATTTGGAGATAAACAACATAACATTTTTATATATATAAATATAATTTGTTCGTTTATATTCTTTTTTTTTCTTCATAAGTATTTAAAGATTTTAACAACATTATTAGTTATATGAATAATAATTATGTTTTGGAAATGAAAACTGTACAAATTTCACCTATGAGAACTTTAATGACGGCATTAAAAGATATATTATTAGAAACAAATATAGTTTTTTCACAGGAATTAACAGATAAAAATGGTAAAGTATCTCCTGCAGGAATTAGAATTATTAATATGGACAAATCACATACTATATTAGCCCATCTTTTTTTAGATGCTTTCAAATTTGAACATTTTTATTGTAAATATCCAAAAATTATTATTGGTGTAAATATGTTTCATCTTTTTAAACTCATTAATTCTATAGATAATGACGATACGTTAACAATTTACATTGAAGAGGAAGATTATTGTGATGGAATTGTTGAACATCTAGGATTAAAGTTTGAAAATGGTGATATTAAACAATCAAAAATTCAAAAATTAAAGTTAATTGAGCCCGATGAAGAAGAATTAGACATGCCTTCAGTTAAATTTTCATCCGTTATTAATCTTCCATCTTGTGATTTTCAAAAAATAATTCGCGATCTTAGTAATATATCGGAAAGACTTGAAATCAAATCTATAGGAAATGAATTAATTTTTTCATGTAATGGACCTTTTGCAAGTTGCAAAATTCGCAGATGCGAAAGTGATGGAATAACAGAATTTATTAAGAAAAATGAAGATTCAACTGTTATACAAGGTGAATTTTCACTTAAAAATTTAGGTTATTTTATTAAATGTACAAATTTATGTAATAATATTGAAATGTATTTGGAAAATGATTTACCACTTGTTGTAAAATATAATGTTGCATCACTTGGAGAGATAAAACTTTGTTTGGCTCCTCTTCCTTCATCTTAATTTATATTTGTAAATAAATCAAATTCATATTTACTAGATAAAATAATTGGTGTTTTTTGATGACAATTATTTTCAGGATATGGAACATCTAATAAAAATATATTTTGTATACTATTAGAAGAATAACCTCCTGCCACTTTAAAAATAAAAGAAAATGGATATGCTTCATATAAAAGGCGAATCTTACCCCTTGTATATTTACTATTTCCAGGATAACTAAAAAATCCACCCTTAATTAAAGTTCTATGACCATCTGCTACTAAACTCCCTACCCATCTAGCACTATAATTTTCAGCAATTAATTTATTAATCAACTTTATATTTCTATTATCTAACCAATAATATCTATTGGATTCATTTATTGCATAAAATTTTCCTTTATTTGGAATTATCCAATTTTCTGAAATAATTTCAAAATTTTTATTAAGTTGATAAATATTTACTGTTTCTTTTGCAACAACTAATTGTGTAGAACCTCCATATAAACAGTATCCGGCCATAACAATATCATTTCCATCTTTTATTTTATTATTTTTATTATATTTATACACTGCAAATATAGTTCCTGTCGTAATATTAACTCCTATATTACTTGAACCATCTAATGGATCAAAACAAATCATATAAGGAGCATTCGTAAATTCAGTATTTACCAACTGTTTTTCCTCTTCTGAACCAATAACTCTAATATATTTACATTTTAATAACTGTGATTTTAGTATTTCGTTTGATATCAAATCAAGTTTTTTTGCATTGTCACCTGATAAATTATATTCATTACTTAATTTTTCCATATCAAGAGAATTTGAATATTTGATAATATTTGATATTTTTTTACAGCATGTTTTAATATCATCAAGAATTTTATTTAAATTACTCATATATTTATTATACTTATTTATTTTAATATTATTTTAATATTATTTTATTTTATTTATAAATTTTTTTTTATACCTGAAATAACATAATCTTTAAATTTAAAAGCAGAATATCCAAAAAATGTTCCCAATGATGCCCCAATAAGTATTTGTTGAATCGTATGACATTTAAAAACCCAACGACTTACCATAACACTTAAACTCAATCCACCTATTATTGCAATTTTTGTCATAGTTGATACAGTATTTATACTTCCTTCTAATAGTTTTAATATTAAAAATGTTGCAAAAAGTGCAGAATTTTGCGAATGTCCAGATGGCATTCCGTATGATTTTATTTTTTTCTTTTGTTTACTATATAAAAATAATCCACAATTTTTTGCTTCATAAGGTCTAGCACCCCTACCCAAAAATGGTATATTATCACCAAATATAGGTTTAAAAAATTTATATTTTAAACCATAATTTATTGCTTCACCAATCCAAAGAACTATTAATAAATATAAAAAATCCATATCACTTGTCATAATATAAAGTAACATGGTAGAATACAACATAATAATTGGGTATGCTCTCAATATTCCTGTAAAAGTAGATTTTATATGCATCTTATTATATGCATATAAAATAATTTTAGACCTTATTAGTTTCTGTGTTTTTTAAACAAGCAGCCTTGTATATTAATCCCATCAACCATTTGCAATTCTTTTGGATTTTGATAGTCCAATGTTTCAAGCCAAATTTTAACAATACAAAATGATTTTTTAGGTGATATTGTAATCCCCGTAATTTTTTCTTGTAACCTGTGATTATTAGAAAGGGTTTCTCCTGTAAGTAAATAACTTAATTGATTCCATGTTTTATAGACATCACTATTATTTACTTTAAAGGAAAAACATCCGCCATTTAAATTCTTGGGGTCTTCCCATGTTGGATTTATGCCTTTTCTCATTAAAAATAACATACAATTTTTTACCATTTGTTGAGGAACAGAGTTCATACAAGAAATAACTTTTTCTACAGAATCTAATTCAATAATTTTATTGTAACTTCTAAGACTCCAATCAGTATCATGAGGTAAATGAGCCCACAAAACCCATTTGTCATAAAGAAAACTTTCTTCTTGCTCTGTCAGCATAGGTTCAACATTAGAAATTGATACCATTATAAATACTATTGTATATTTTTTTTTAAATTAGTTTTCATTTTGTTTTATTATATATACTGCATCATTTCCTTCTTCACCATTTAATAAACAAATCTGTTGGGGATACATGTTAAAAATATTTATATTTGTATCTATAATATGCAATTCATAATCATCACATACCAATTGTGAACAAAATTTATCAATATACCATTGTATAAATGTTTTATCTAAAATCTTATTATTTTTAATATAAAACCCCTTCATTTCGCTATGTATTTCTTCCTTTTCCATACTATCAGGGTCTTCAATATTATCATTTTTTAAACAATACTCAATTTGTAAAAATGGTTTATCTATTTTTTCAAAAATTTTTATTTCTTCTATATTTTCTAATTTTCCTTTTTCTAAAATACGTTTCCAGTATACTTTGTTATTATAATCTGTTTTTTTTATAAACATAATATCAAAATTAGAGTTATTTATAAAATGCATTTTTATGTCCATTTCTTCTAAATTACATATAAATTCTGTACCATTATTAAGGTTATATCCATAAAACTCATATATATCTTTAATTTTAATATTATAAATATGTTGATCATAATAATTAGTTTTTTCTTTTTTTATATCTAAATCTTTTATAGCATTTTTAACCTTATTACTAACTTTATGATAACATTTAACACTTTCCCAAGATATTGTTTGTGAAACCTCCTGAAATTTTTCTTTATCATAGCAATATAAAATACCTGCTCCTACCATACTAATAGATGCAAAATAACCCATTAATGCAAAAATTTGATACATATATATATATAAATAAATAGTATTATTATTTCTAATACTATTTATTAATTATTTTATTAATTATTTTATTAACTCCACCATCCAGAAGTTACTCTATTTTTACATATATCCATTGTTTCGTTAATTTGACATACTCGTTCTTTGTAATTGCTTTTAAACAGATTTTTTTTATTGTTGTTAAACTTACTTAACATTTCATCTAAAATATCCTGAAAACATTCTTCTATTTTCATTTGTTTGTATTTCTTTTTACTTCCTTCTAAATTTGTTAAACATCTATTTGCTTTATTCTTAAACCAACTAGCAATATCTTGTTCTCCCATTCCATAAAGCATTGTTGTAATATCATCTACAAATAATTTATATTTTACGTCATTTATTGAGTTTTCATCATTGTATGATGCTGCATTTTCACTCTTATCTTTTGATTTTTTATTTCCATTTTGTATTTTTTTTGATGGGTCTTCTTCTTTTGTACTATAATATAAAAAAGATTTTTGTAATATTTTATCTTCCTTTTTACCATCATTTTCATCATTATCTAAATCATCATTTCCTCCTCCTCCACCTGCTCCTGTCGGATATTTATTATAATAATCTAAAATTTTATCTTTTCCGGTATTAATATCATCTTCATCCACTAATTTCTTTGGACATTTTTCATCACCATGGTGATCATGATTATTGCATTCTTCACCGTGTTTATGATGTTTGTGTTCATCTTTTTTAATCTTACCATTTTTGCCAAACTTTATTTTTCCTGTAGAAGGGTCTAAACCAAACATTAGAAGTAAAATACTTACAACTAAAGTCATCAAAATAAATGGAATAAATACAATTAACCATGAAATTATTCCTAAACCACTCTGACATAAATAATTCAATAATATAGTAAATATAACTGCAACCCATATCTTAATCAATGCAGTATTGTATAATCCTTTAACTGTATCAATTACTACTTGTGTAATTGAAAATAATAAATAAATTAATGCGGGGGGACATAAATCAGTAAATACCATTTTAATCTTATACTATAATGACATAAAAATCATAGATAAATTATAAAAATAATTCAGGAGTTTTGTTATTATATTTACCAACAGTTATTAATTCCCCTTCGTCATCCTCTACAATTTCACCTTCTTCATCACATTTATAAATAGAACCATTAATTATACTATCAGTTAAATATTTAATTTCATTAATAACAATTTCTTCTAATTCTAATTCTTCTTCAGAGTCTGAATTTGAATCTTCTTCAGGAGGGCTTGAGTTTAAAGTTTCTTCTAGTTCTTTATCTTCTTCGGGATTTGTGATTGATTTTTTTGCCTCCTCTTCTTCACTATCCGTATCAATAGTTGCATATTT